>Ga0194047_10000096_pt1 | contig 61277 bp, 42 predicted proteins | sample JunL225m_MetaG_2_FD_160070 | JGI IMG/M metagenome (GOLD analysis project Ga0194047, IMG submission 160070) | Anoxic zone freshwater microbial communities from boreal shield lake in IISD Experimental Lakes Area, Ontario, Canada - Jun2016-L221-5m | ecosystem: Environmental > Aquatic > Freshwater... | reverse complement strand
ACCTTCCAGCAAACAAGTACCCGGGTAAAGCAGTGCAGTATCCGGTGTAGGCAGATTGGGCGAGGGCATTACCCACGGAAGCCCGGTATCAGCAAAGAGCATACCTCGCTGCCACCCTTTCATTCTGACCAACGCCAATTGCGCCTTACTCTTCAGATACAGCGCATTGACCAGAAAAGCCCACTCTCCTATGGTCAGTCCATGTCTCACAGGTAGCGGATAGCGTCCTACAAAAGAGCTAAACTGCTCTTCCAAAAGCGGTCCTTCTACTATAGCGCCACTCAACGGATTAGGGCGGTCAATCACCAACAGCGGCAACGCCACTTGCTCCATCAAAATCCCTAAAGTAGTCGGGTAGGTGTAATAGCGCGTTCCCACGTCCTGAATATCGAAAATCAGCGCATCCAACCCCTCCAAACTTCCAGAAGGTGGCGCAAACGGGTCGGTAACGCTCCCCAATTCATAATCGTGCTGACGATACAAGCTATACATAGGCGCACCGCTAAAGCAATCAAATTCTTGCCCCGTTACCGGCAGCGCATCCTGTTCTAGCCCATAATAGCCGTGTTCAGGACCAAAAATAGCGGCTATTTTCCCGCCGAGCGCGGTTATTACTTCGGCAGAGCGGCGTAAATTGCAATCAACTCCGGTCTGGTTAGTAACCAAGCCAAGCCGCTTGCCTTGCACCATTGGCGCATCTAGCGCATCTAGCCCACTTCTAACAGTCATTCCCTTACCAAGCGAGCATAAAACTTGTACTTATCGCCCCGATAAACCGACTCAGCGTATTCAAACGGTTGAGCGCGTTCGGTATAAGTAAACCGGCGAATCAATAACACCGGGCTACCGGGCGCAATATTGAGCAAACGGCATTCCGCTTCTCTGGCGATACCCGCTTCTAGTTCCTGTTCCGCCTCAAGTGGTAGCAATCCGTATTTGGTTTCAAGAACTTGGTACAATGAATCGCGCTCAAAATCTTCTTCCAGCAACTTCTCACAGCCGATAAAGCTGATATAGGCTAACTCCACCGCCAATGGCTCACCATCGGCAAGGCGCAACCTTCGTAGTTTAAAAACCTGACGACCTAGATTTATCCGCAACTTATCCGCCACAATCTGGTCAGCAACATACATTTCTGCGCTTAACACCTTTGCGCCGGGACGCTGAGAGCGGGTTTGCATATCTTGGGTAAACCCGGTCAAACGTATCAATTGCTGAGTAATTTTAGGGCGTGAAACGAAAGTACCCCTGCCCTGTTTGCGGTATAATAAGCCTTCCTTAACCAACTCGGAGAGGGATTGCCGTACCGTCATACGGCTTAAACCATATTTTTCAGAAAGCTCACGCTCGGATGGTATCTCATCATCCTCTTTCCACTGCCCTGAGACAATACGTTCTCGGATAATCTCACGCAGTTGGTAATAGCGCGGCATAGTACCAGTTTTGGAAATATTCAATCCCATGTATTGGGTCGATTCTTAATTATGTGGACTAGATGTATATACCAGTTAATTTTATTATATCTCACAGGAATAGAATGTCAAGCCTTATATCCTTGTCTTTAACCCATACTTTTAGCAGAAATTGGACTAGCCTCTACTTATATAGTAAAATCCGCTGAAACAAATACTGGAGTAAAAACGTTTTAATTGAAACCGAGTTTGAAAATTACTCAAGCAAAAAATGGCAATAGACGAGCATAACCCCCCCTACACGCAGACCGACGAATTACCAGCGGAATCTGCCATAAAATCTAAACTGGAGAGCGGCTATTCTAAAGTCCGCCAACCCTCTAAGCGATTTTATTCCAGCCGCTTTGGTGGCTTTGGCTTCAAGCTAAATCTTGAGGTATTGCTGTATCTCATAATAATTATTTTCGCCCTGTTCACCCGCTTCGCCGACCTCGATAGCCGCGCCCTACACCATGACGAAGGCGTTCACGCCTACTATTCCTATCAATATTATACTGGCGGGGGCTACGAACAAGAACCTTGGAAACATGGGCCACTACTTTATCATGTTACGGCGGCGACTTTCTGGCTTTTTGGCGACTCGGTAACAACGGCGCGTTTCCCTGCCGCCGCTCTAGGCGTAATAATGGCGCTGCTACCCCTACTTATACGGCGTGAGTTGGGACGTTGGGGGGCATTGAGCGCATCTTTTCTGCTGGCGATTTCGCCATTATTCCTGTATTACAGCCGCTTTATTCGTGAGGATATTTTCGTAGCAGTAATCTCATTATTGCTGGTAGGTTTTATATTCCGTTTTATTAGTAAGCCCGCCCCATCCCACTTCTACCTATTAATGGCTTCCTTAGCATTACTATTTTGCACTAAAGCAATCAGCTTCTTTTATCTCGCCTTGTTTGGCGGCTTTTTATTCGCTTGGCTCTGCTGGCAACTCGCCCCGCGCTTGTTAGTCATAATCGGAATATATTTGCTGGCGGCGCTGGCAAGTTTTAGTTTTCTGGCAGGTTTTTATCGATTGCCTCCAATCCCCACGGATAATCCTAACCCCGATGCTTTGAAAACCTATTTGTATCAAGTTTTGTCACATCCCTTAATCTGGGCTGCCTTGATACTAGGAGTAATTGGTCTGATACTAGTCTATTATGCCTTCAGAGAAGTAGCGGTAAATCGGCGGAATTATTTCGCCCGTATGGGGTTGGTAAATTCAACCTATAGAGCTTCCACTGCTCTTTTCATGCCCTATGAACCGGGTACAGTTGCTTATGCGGTGGGTTGGTTGGGGCGGCGCTGGAAAGTAGTAGGCGTAGGCTTCGCGCTGGCTTTCGGTATCTACAGCGCGTTTTATACTGGCTTTTTCAGTAGCCCTGCACAAGGCGAGGTTGGGCTATTATCCACACTGTTCTATTGGATGGCACAGCAAGGGGTAGAGCGTGGCTCGCAACCTTGGTATTATTATATGCTTACCCTGCCTCTATATGAACCGCTGGCATTGATATTTGGCTCTGTCAGTGGCATATTCATCCTTTGGCAAACGGTACGCTTTGGAACTCGGCGTAAAATCCGGCGAGAATTAATCCCAACGCCCGACTTCTCCGAATTAGAAAATGATGACGAACTGGACGCACCGGTTGGCACAGTAACTGAAGCAGTTTCACGCCCACGTTGGCAAGTCCGTGAAACCAGTTCCAGTATCAAGGGTAATAGCCTCTTACCGGGAGAAAGACAAAGACTTCCCCACCCTTATTTTGCCCCTCTATTTTTGCTGACATGGGCTGTTGGGAATTTCTTCTTTTTAAGCTGGGCAGGGGAAAAAATGCCATGGCTAACTTTGCATCTAGCATTGCCATTGATTCTTTTAACCGCCTATTTGTGCCAACGTATGTTTGGTGGAATAGATAAATATCTTAGTGGAGCAGAATCGCGCGAACTGGTAATTTACAAATTTCGCAGCGTTCATTTCTTCTGGATATTAACGGGCTTACTTTTGTTCATAGGTGTGCTTGGTTACACAATCACTATGAATGTGAATGTGAACCCGGCAATTTCACAGCCCCGCAGCAGCCAAGCCCTACTATGGGTTCCGCTAATTCTCTCTATATTTCTGCTCATCAGCGGGAGCATATTGCTAGGCAGTCGAATAGCCTTTTACGCGATGGGTTTAGTAGCCTTTGGTTTAATGTCATATTTCACCCTTCACACTGCTTTTGCCTATGCTTATGTATATGCGGATGTTCCACAGGAAATCGGAGTTTATACCCAGACTTCGCCGGATGTAGCACGGGTGGTCAATGAGATTAACACTGTCGCAAATGTCTTACCGCAGCGTTATAGCACCCCGATTATGTATGACAATGAGACTCGTACTCCGCTCGATTTTTACTTGCGGGATTTTACCAATCGTAAGGCTGTAAAAGATTTTAGCGCACAGTCGCTTTCATCTTCTGAAATTGATACGCTCTCAACTTATCCGATAATTATCGCTTTGACCGATAAGCGTACCGCGCTAGAACCACAACTTGGCGGTCGTTATGAACGATACACCTATTCTTTCCGCGCATGGTTTGGTGAGGAAACCTATCGCAACTTTATTCCTGTCGCTGATAAGGAAATCGAGTTTCTGACCGGGAAAATCAACCAAACTACAGTGCGTGACAACGAAGGGCAGGTCGCCTTGACTAAAGGCGAAGTGATGAACGCCGACAAATTGCAAGCCTTGAGTTCCACCAAAGGGTTACTGGATAAACTCTACAACGGTAATGGCGGCAATAGCTGGATTCTAAACACCAGCCTGTTAGTTTCAGGTGTTAGCAAAGAATTGCAGGGAGATGATTTCTCCCGTTTGTGGCGTTATGTGGTTTTCCGCGAAGTGGTACAACCAATTGGCAGCCTCAATTTTGATTTATACATCAGTAAGGATATTCTGGCGTTTTACCGCCAGTATGGTAATTTGGTTGAAAGACCGTTAGACCGTTCATGAAGCAGGATATGGCGAAATCTTACGCAAACAGAATAGATACCACTGAACAATCTGATGGCGATACCGAAGAAAAGCTACAGCCGGAAAGCGCCCTAGACCGAGTATTAGCGTTTGGCTGGCTTAACTGGGAAAGTATCCTGTGGATAGCAATTATTGTGCTGGCGATAGCAAGCCGATTGGCTTCACTTGATCTGAAAGCCATACACCACGATGAATCCATCCATGCAAAGTGGAGCTATGATATGTTCAAGGGGACATTTATTTATCGCTACGACCCCACTTGGCATGGCCCTTTGCTCTATTATTTAGTCAGCGCATCTTTCATGCTTTTCGGCGGCGATAACGAAACAACCGCCCGTTTGATGCCTGCTCTTTTCGGAGTAGCCACTGTCGCTATATGTTGGTTTCTGCGCCCCCTTTTGGGACGCTTCGGCGCATTGTTTGCCGGAACGCTGGTGCTAATTTCCCCAACTATTCTGTATTTCAATCGCTCCCTACGTCATGACTCTTTTGCGCTTTTCGGTGAGTTGCTTTTTGCTATAGGCGTTTTCCGCTTTCTACAAAGCCGCAAATGGCTCTGGATGGCATGGGCTGGTCTAGGCTTGGCTATCACCTATGCCAGCCACGAAATGGTTTTCCTAAATACTGTTATTCTTGTAACGTGGCTAGGTTTGGCATTTGTAGTGGAATTGGTAACACTCCCAAAAGTGGTTAAAAACCGCATCGCCAAACGTATTACCGAACGATTGCAAGAAATCAAAAATAAGCCGTTTCCTGAGCAATCTAAACGCGCTATCATCACCGATGGCGAACTGGATGAGCCTGAAATACCGCCCCAAGAATTAGCAGTTTCTGAAGAAGTCCATATACTTGAACCGCTCACTGCCGAACCGTCCGTAGAGCAAGAAATTCCCGCGCATGCCACACGCTCGTGGTGGAAAGCTCTGCTGATTTATACTAAGGCAGGTTGGTTTGGCTTTTCTTATACCTTCGCCGGAACTTTACTGCTTGCTACACTTGTAAGCCTACGCTTTGCGCTTATGTCAAAAAACCCTATCCTGCCTAATAACGGCATACCAAAAGGGAATCTTTTGCTAATAGGACCAGAAGTAGATAAGTGGCTGGCGTATGTCTTCAACGGCGCGTTACTTGGCATCGCGTTGGGATTGGTTGCGGGTTGGTTGGTTTCGCTGGCGGACGTAGCAGAGGACGACAAATTTGCCGGTAGCGCAGCGTTGCGTGGAGCAATCCGCATTTTCCGCCACCCAAAAGCCATCGCCGCTTTCTTTATCGCCTTTGCTCTACTATATATACCTTTATTTGGAAACTTCTTTACCTATATTCCGGGTCTTGCTGATGGCATCTATCGAGGCGTGGAATATTGGGCGAGCGTACATAATAGCCGCCGCCTCGACCAACCTTGGTTCTATTACCCGCTGTTGATGATGTTGTATGAAACTTTGCCTTTTCTGTTAAGCCTAGTCGCACTGGTTATAATTCCGGTGGCGTGGTTCAGACGCGCTATGAGCAAAGGACAACCTATATTCAGTGTAAAGGGATTGTTCGCAGGTTATACGCTATGGTGGAGCGCGTTGGCAATGGTGCTGTATTCAATCGCCGGAGAAAAAGTACCATGGCTTAATATGCAGGTTACTTTACCTGCTATCCTCGCCGCAAGTGTATTAGTGCAACGAACGGCGCAACGGGTTGACTGGCGTAGCGTGGTCAAACCTTCGCAGGGCTTACTATTCGGGGCGCTTTTCATCCTAATGTTTGCGGGCGTAGCAGTGATAATCGGGCAACTTATCGGCATCGGGGAATTAGGTATTACCATTGTCCCACCAGATGGCACAACCATAGAAAGCGCACGCCTTTACCGTACCCTAGAAACTATATTGGTACTGATTGTGCTGACGCTTTTATTCTATTTCTCGCTGAAACTTTGGCGTAGCGGGCGTGTTACAGGTAAAACTATGCGGGCGGTAATCTTAACTCTCGTGGTTTTAACGCTCGGTGGCTATGGGTTAAAGTCCAGCATTGGGGCTACTTATGACCACCCAGATATTGCAGTAGAACCGTTAGTGCAGGTGCAAACTGCGCCGGACGTGGTACTTTTCACCAAACGATTGGAGAAACTGGCGCGAGATGCCCGCGACCAATTCCGTATTACACCTCCTACGCCCGGCACAACCACACAAGCCCCTGACCCTGCCGGTATAAAAGGTTTGCCTATCCTAGTTTCAAATGAGGTGTCGTGGCCGCTGGTTTGGTATTTGCGAAGCTATAACAACGTGGGTTATTTTACTCCCAATGATGATGCCACTCAACCCGATGTTGTAGCGTTGCCCTTAAAAGACAGTCGCGGCAATCCTTATGCGGTAATTGCGATTCAGCTATCGGAAGACCAACCCAAACTTCAGGCTGCGCTAAAAGGTCAATATACCCGATACCAGATTCGTTTTCGCTGGTGGTTTCCTGAAGATGATAACGGTTACGGAAGTATAGGCAAAGCCCCACTGGAAAGTACCACTCCTGAATTGGATAAGAAAAAAATTCAGAACACTGACTGGGGTAAGCTATGGAACACTTTCACCAAACAGCCCAGCGTCGGTCAAATGTGGCGCTACATTATGTACCGGGAATTAGCAACAACCCCCGGTCAAGTGAATATGGTGTATTACATTCGCAATGAGCTTGAGCCTGATTTGCCGCTAGTAAGCAGTACCACCCCTGCTACGGCAAGCCCTCAACCAACCGAAACGGCAACAAGCGGCGTTTTCGATATGACCGCCTCCAAACAAGCCGGAACGAATAATGGGCAATACCGTTTGCCGCGCACCCTTACAGTCGCACCCAATGGCGATTTTCTGGTGCTGGATAGCGGGAATGGGCGGGTTCAGCGTTTCTCCGCAGATGGGAAATTTCTCTCTAAATTCGGGAAAGCTGGTGCTGGCGATGGGCAATTCACACTGATTCAGTTGAGTACCGGTGCGCCTACTACCAATGGACAGAACGATGGCGGTCCCGGTGGTATTGCTGTAGATGAGGACGGAAATATTTATGTAGCCGATACATGGGGCTACAGAATTGAGAAGTTTGACGCTAACGGCAATTTCCTGCTCAAATGGGGAGAGGGTTTGGATTCGCGCAACGACCCCGCGCAAGCTCTTCGAAATCCCAAAGGCTTTTACGGTCCGCGTGGACTCTTTTATGACCGTAACCGCAAAGAACTCTATGTGGCAGATACCGGAAACCGCCGAATCGTGGTTTTCGATAAAAATGGAATCCCACTTAGGCAATTTGGTACGTCCGGCACAGAACCCGGTCAGTTCAATGAACCTACCAGCGTGGCAGTATCCGACGATGGTAAAGTGTATGTTACTGACCTACGCAACAAGCGAGTTCAGGTTCTTGATTTGGATGGCAAATATCTAAGTGAAATTACAATTCCCTACTGGCACGAACAACCACTTAGCGAGCCGTATATAACGTTGGATAAAGTAGGAAATGCCTACATCAGCGATTCAGCCAATGCTACAATTTATCGTATTGGGAAAGATGACCATGAGATAGCAATTATAAACGATAGCGCCCTTTTAAATCCGGTGGGTTTAGCGATTGGCAAGGATGGTAATCTTTATATAGCAGATGCAAAGCGACATTCTATTATCAAATTATTGCTTTAAGCGGTTTTTGTTGCTAAAATATCTTCACTTGTATAAAGTAGGTTGTATAAAAAGGTTCTGAAGTAGATCAGCGGTAATACTATGACTCAGAAAATAAACGCAGCAGAGCATGTACATATTTGCCCTAAATATGAAAAAGCCATTTCTATATTAGGAAAACGTTGGACTGGACTTATTATTAAGGCTCTAATGGATGGTTCTTTGCGCTTCAATGAACTGTTGAAAATCGTGGGTACTGTCAGCGATCGGGTTCTAACCGAACGACTCCGCGAACTGGAAACAGAAGGTTTGTTAGAACGCCTTGTTCATCCCGACTCCCCCGTTCGAATCGAGTATATGCTAACCCCTAAAGGTCGCTCAATGGAGCAAGTATTAGATGCGCTCCAAGATTGGGCGAACAAATGGGTTAGTTATGAACCTAGCGAGAACGAACATATCTATGAGGAAGTCTCAGAAATAGCAGCCCAAAGCTAATTTCTATTGTATTCTTATCCCCAAGATTTATCTCATTTGTTTACTTTTTGGTCATTGTGAGCAAGTGCGGTATGCTTTTTTTGTGCCTTTCTGTCAAGTCTTTTTTCTAAATCTTTTCCTGAATATCTATAGTTCGCCAGCATTAGCAGACCTGCTATTTCAAACACTACTTCGTATCTTTGATACAATAACCGCGACAAATAAATTCCGACCAATTTTAGCTCAAGAATAGAGGCAAGCGCTATGCACGAACAGGAAGAACTGATTACCGAAGACGTAAAAGCCGGAGTTTATGAGGCTTATTTGGCGCGTCCCCAAAGCGGCGAAAACCTGCCCGGTGTTTTGATTATTCATGAGATTTTTGGCTTAAATGAAAACATTCGGGATATTGCTCGGCGTTTTGCGCGTGAGGGTTACGTTGCGCTGGCAGTTGATTTGTACTCAAAAGAAAATATTCGGCAACTCTGCATTTTCAAAACGGTAGCAGGGATGATTATTAGCGCCCGTAAAACCGCCCATATGGGCGCGCTGGATGAAGCGGTAAATTGGCTCAAAAGCCTGCCCGTTGTTAGCCCCGAAAAATTAGGGGTTATCGGCTTTTGTATGGGCGGGGGCTACGCGCTGGCTTTTGCAGTCAGCAGCAAGCAACTAAAAGCGGTAAGCGCCTTCTATGGTATGAACCCGCGTCCGTTAGATTCGGTGGCGCAGGCTTGCCCGGTAATGGCAAGTTATGGCAGCAAAGATGAGTTTTTTGCCAAACAGGGCTTGAAACTTGAAAAGAAGTTGAAAGAATTTGGTATTCCGCACGATGTAAAGGTATATGAAGATGCCGACCACGCTTTCTTTAACGACACATGGCACAATTACAACTCAGAAGCCGCCAATGATGCTTGGCAACGCACCCTTGCATTTTTTAGCACGCATATTTTAAATAGGAAATAAGGTAATAACAGGTTTAAATTACCCGGCATTAATTCATTTGTAACCTACATTTAGTACCATGTTGCATGCGGTAAATACTTGAAAAGAAATGAGTATTTAACTTTGGGATACTATAGGAGCAAAATGAAAAAACTGTTAATACCGGGGGTATTTGGTCTAGGATTTGTGGTTATTGCGCTGCTAGTGGGCTTGCTTTTGTGGAAACCTGTTTTAGCCACGTTATCTTTCACTGATCCAGCTTTTGAAAAATCTTGGAACGCCTTGGATAAAGCCATATTTGAGCAAGCCGAGACAGGGCGCGGTTATACTTGGGGACCTGTGGTTGTAGGCAGCGAGTCTATTACAGGCGAGTCATATAATGGCAACTTCCGTAAAGTTGCGTATTTTGAAAAAGCCCGCATGGAAATCAATAATCCGGCGGGTAACAAGAACGACCTATTCTACGTAACTACCGGGTTGCTGGTAAAGGAACTGGTTACAGGGTTGCGCCAAGATGGTGATGAAACCTTTGTCCAACTTCCACCCAGCATGGTACAGGTTGCTGGTGACCCCAACGATGGTACGGCTAACCCAAATGCGCCAACATATGCCAGTTTTAGAAATGTAATAACTATTTTTGGAAACCAGAACGGTAAGCCTTCTTCAAACGGTAGTACCATAACCTCCAGTATTGATAAAACCGGAAATATTAGCAATATCAACCCGCCGGAAACTCGTACAATAAGCGGTTACGATGATGTAACACAGCATACTATCGCCGATGTTTTTGTGGATTACGGTAAAAGCGTTGGGAAGGTGTGGAGCGGTAGCGCGTATCTAAACGGTTCTATTTTCTATGGAAACCCAACTTACGTTCTCGGTCGCCCTGTAACCGAGCCTTATTGGGTTTCGACACAGGTAGCAGGCATTGACAGAGTAGTGCTGGTGCAATTATTTGAGCGCAGAGTTCTAACCTATACTCCTACCAATTCCGTAGGTTTTAAAGTGGAGATGGGGAACGTAGGACAGCACTATTATAAATGGCGCTACACTCTCAACAACAGCCCCATAATTACGCCTCCTGCTACTGCCACATCCCAACCAACACAGGCAGTTCCGGCTGGAAAAGCGTTAAACGTAAATTTCGGAGTAGATAAAAACACCTTTTCCAACAAGATGTTGGGCGTAAACTTCGTAAACTGGGAGCATAGCTGGGGCAAGCCCTATCCCAATGAAGTGCCTGGACTAGCGCAAGCGCTTAAAGCTGCCAATGTTGGGCTTATTCGCTATGCCGGTGGTAACTGGAGTAATTCGGTAGGCTGGGATCGCAACCAAAAGCGAACTCCATATAACGACTGGCCCGATGGGAAAAATGGTCCCTATTCTTTCCAGTACAACCCCGATGAAATTGATAGCGTTGCAAAACTGGCAAAAGCTGTAGGCGCGGATGTTATGATTGAAGTTAATATTTTTACCAGCGATCCGGCGATGTGGGCAGACATGGTTAAGTACGCCAATGTGGAACACAACTACGGATTTAAATACTGGGAATTGGGCAATGAGCTTGACGCGGCGAAAGATGGTCCGAATCCCGACGAGTATTCAAAATATGCCGGCGAGTACCTCGATGCGATGCTGGCTGTAGATCCCTCCATCCAGATAATTGCTTCCGGCGTAGCTTCGCCCTATGAAGCCACCCGCCAGAACTATAGTGACAAAATAACAAGCCTATCGGAATATTTGACCAAGCCTTATGCGATGACCAGCCCCAAAGGAGCGAAAATACAGGCTTTGTCATACCATTGGTATCAAGCTTGCAACAGCAGTGACCTCGCAGACTTGACCCGCTATACTTGGGCGGGCATAGCCGAGAACTCTTGGCGTAATAATTACTCCAGAAAGCAAGCAGATGTCTTTCCTCCACGTATTACAAAAGATTTGACCAAAGGCGCGATTCCGCAAGGAATAACTGAGCTAAACTTTGACGCTTGTAATTACGACAACCCGATGAACGGTAATTTCCTTAACGCTTTGTGGACAGCAGACGTTTTGGGACGGTTGAGTTATAACGGGGTTAATTTTGTCACACGATGGGAAGGCTATGCCACTCAGGGCTATTCGATGATATATCCTGATAATGGCGATAGCCCTTCGCATATCTATGTCCGCCCTGCATATTACGCCTATTTAATGTACGCCAACTATTTCGGGAATCAAATGGTAGAATCGAGCAGTTTTGATACTGCAAATATTTCTATCTGGGCATCACGTGACTCGGCTGACCCTTCCAAGCTGAAACTGATGGTTACCAACCTAACTGGTTCGGATATTACTGCTCCGATTAATATCGCCGGGTTCAGCGCAAGCTCAGGCAGCGTTTACCATATGAACAGCGCAAAGCCAACAGATATTTCTGGAGACAGCCTCAAAGCGCCTGTTACCATAAATGGAGTATCTATAGATGCGATGAATGTGGCGGGAAGTGTGGCGAATATAAAGCCCGTACCATTGGCGGTATCCGGTTCAGCTTTCAACTACGTTTTCCCGGCATACACCACTACCGCAATAATTCTGAGCAAATAATGCCGGTCTTTTAATAGGTTGCACAAACGGGGTAAATCTAACACCCTGTTTTATTTTGGCTCTCTCCGAGAGAGTAGTATAAAATGTTTCGAGCCGCTATGCTCGCCAGCAGCGGCTCGATGGTTGGTTTCGTTAGTGTTAGTAGTAGTAGGAGATTTGAGAGGATAACTAATTAAGAAAAAGATGGCGGTTGAGCCGCGCAAAATTTTAACTTTTCTCAATTATGGTTGCAAAATATTTTTATTTCGCTTCCACTTTTATTTTATCAGTAGATATAGTATCTGTTATTGGACTAAAGACCTATTTAGGTATAGCCACAATGCCTAATTCAAGTAAGCCTGAACAGAAATGCCAGTTTTTCTGGTATAATCAGGCTTCCTGAAAAGCTCCTTTAATCTTTCTAATAATCTTTCTAAAAAGGCAAGAAAAGATATATGAGCAGCCAGAGTAATAAACCCCGCTTGATGCTGATTGACGGCTTCGGCTTGATATTCAGGGCTTATCACGCGGTACCACCCGGATTAGTAACTTCGCGGGGTGAATTGACCAATGCTACCTTCGGTTTCACTTCGATGCTGCTGGAGGTGCTAAGACGCGAATTGCCCCAGTATATCGTGATGGCTTTTGATACCGGACGCACTTTCCGTCACGATGATTATGTCGAATATAAAGCAAATCGGAGCGAAATGCTGGAAGATTTGCGCGGTCAACTCGCCCGTATCCGCGAAATTGTCGAAGCTTTAGGCATTTCAATCTACGAAGCTATAGGTTTTGAGGCGGACGATGTTATCGGTACTTTGGCGCGTCAGGCTGAAATGATGGGCTTGGAAGTGCTGATTATCACCGGAGATAACGACCTACTGCAATTGGTCAACAAGCATACCCACGCTGCATTGCCGGGAGCAGGTCCAAAAGCCCGCTTCAGCGATGTACGTTACTTTGACCTAGAAAAGGTTAGGGAAAAGTACACTTTTGGTCCGGAATATATTCCCGATTATAAAGCCATCACCGGAGATAAAAGCGATAATATTCCGGGTATCCCCGGTCTAGGTGAAGTAACCGCCCGTAAACTGATTAACCTGTACGGGCATCTTGAAAATATCTATGAGCATCTAGCTGAGGTAAAGCCGCCTAAAGTACAAACAGCGTTGGAGACATTTCGGGAACAAGCGCTAAAGAGCAAGTATTTAGCAACCATCGTCACCGAAGTGCCGATAAAACTTGACCTTGATATGGCGCAAGCACATCAAATGGATCGCGACCGGGTAGTTGCTATTTTCCGGGAAGTCGAGTTTCGTAGCCTGCTAAACCGTTTGCCTGATATTCCGGCTATTGTAAAACCCAGCGCGAAAGTTTCAAAGAAAAACGAGCAGCTAAACCTTTGGGATATGGCTGAGGTGAAGACTGAAACGCCGGAAACTCAACCCGAAACAGAAGGGAAGTACAAGCTAGTCAGAGATAGCGGCGCATTGGCAAAGTTGGTGGAGCGGGTTAGGCAAACCGGCGTGCTTTCCTTTGATACTGAAACCACCAGCGAAGACCCTATGAGGGCAAATCTGGTAGGCGTATCTATCGCGCCTGCTCCTGACGAAAGCTATTACATCCCGATAGGACATGTAAAAGCGGTTTCTAGCGCAGTATTCGAGCTATTGCCTGAACAACTCGAATGGGAGGAAATGCGCCCTGTACTAGAAGAGCTTTTCAACGATAGCCACATCCGCAAGATTGCCCATCACGCCAAGTATGATTTGGCTGTTTTGCAACGGCATGGCATGGCGTTGGAAAGACTCGATATAAATTTCGATACGATGCTGGCAGCGCAGGTAGCAGGGAAAACTTCCGCACGCCTCAAAGACCTAGCGTTTGAAGAGTTGGGCGTGGAAATGACCCGTATTGATGCCCTGATAGGCAGCGGCAAGAACCAAACTACGATGGATCGAATACCGATTGAGACCGCAGGGCAATATGCCGCCGCAGATGCGGATAACACCCTGAAATTAGTAGCTGTCTTTGAAAAGGATTTGAGCCTAAACAAGCTGGGAAAAGTCTTTCACGAAATAGAGATGCCGCTGATTCCGGTGCTGACCGGAATGGAGTTGGTGGGAGTCGCACTGGATACCGCTCGTCTTGGTACACTTTCCACCAGCCTTTACCAGAAAATTAGCGAACTGGAAAAGAATATATACAACGAAGTGGGTCATCAGTTCAATATCAATTCGCCTGACCAACTCGGCAAGGTTTTATTTGAAGAATTGGGTTTGCAAGTAGGCAAGAAAACCGCCACTAAAAAGTTCTCAACCGATAAAAAAACGTTGGATACGTTGCGTGGGGCGCATGCTGTCGTGGATTTGGTGCTGGAGTATCGGCAATTCGGCAAGCTGAAATCAACCTACGTGGACAGCCTGCCTTTGTTGCTCAATTTGGAAACCGGGCGGGTGCATACCTCTTTCCAGCAAATTGGGGCGAGTAGCGGACGCATGAGTAGCAATAACCCCAACCTGCAAAATATCCCGATTCGTACCGAAATTGGGCGAGAAGTAAGACGCGCCTTTATTGCCGATAACTTCAGCAATAAGCGACTGTTCGGCAACGACAAAGCTATTCTGGTTTCTGCCGATTACAGCCAAATCGAACTGCGCTTGCTGGCGCATCTGACCGGAGATGAGCGTCTAACTAGCGCCTTCCTTGCCAACAAAGATATTCATCGCGCTACTGCCGCCGATGTTTTTGGAATACCGGAAGAGCAGGTTACTGACGATATGCGGAGGGTTGCAAAAACCGTCAACTTTGGCATAATCTACGGGTTGAGCGCGTTCGGACTCACTCAGCAAATTAATATCACATACCAAGAAGCTGCCGCATTTATCGAGAATTATAAAGCGAAATATCCAAGCGTATGGCATTATCTGGAAAGTACACCCGAAGAGGCACGCAAAACCGGCTTTGTGCAAACCCTATTCGGACGGCGGCGCTATATGCCCGAATTAAACGCCGGAAACCCTATTCTCAGAAAAGAAGCCGAACGCGCTGCGATTAATATGCCGGTACAAGGTACGGCTGCGGACATTGTTAAAATTGCGATGCGGCGTGTCTGGGACGCGCTGAAAAACCAAAAGCTACGCGCTAAATTGCTGCTTCAAGTGCATGACGAATTGGTATTTGAAGCGCCTGAAAGTGAATTATCAGAGTTGGCGGCATTGGTTCACACACATATGGAAACGGTTGAAGAAGATGTACAACTAAGCGTACCACTAAAAGTGGACATCAAATACGGCTTGAACTGGGGAGAGATGGAAAAATATGTCCTTTAAAGCGATTCTCCGGTTGGAATGATAGCCACTATTACCCCTAACTCAAAATTAGCTCTGAAGCTCTGGAAATGGGCGACCTCTCCCGGTTTGTGGTTATTAATCGGCATTTCCGCGTTTTATTTCCTGACAAACGCATTTGACTTCTTCATCAGCGATGGCGAGGTGATGTACCAAACCGCCCGCGAAATCGCCCTGCGTAATCGCATAGACCAACCCGCTACGCCCGGTCTTTCCCAAATCATTCAGGGAAGCGATGGGCTTTATTACAGTAAATACGGGTTGGGACAGCCGCTGTTAGCTTCGCTCTTTTTCCGTTTTGGCAAGTGGCTCTGGTTCAACTTTATGCGCGAAAAGTGGGATGAGCCAATCGCGCATTTTGCAGTCACATTGCTACCGCTACTGGCAACCGCTCTCACGGCATGGCTAGTTTATCTCATCGCCCGAAAGCTCTATCGTTCGGTCAAAATTAGCATAGGTTTGGCGTTATTATACGGGCTTGGTACGAGCGCATTGCCTTATTCACATTTCTTTTTCAGCGAGCCGCTATTTTGTTTCTGTACTTTATTGGCTGCCTACACCTTGTTACAGTTCAAAGAAGCAACGCATAACTGGCAAAGATACCTGTATTTAATTACAGCGGGACTAGCTTTCGGCTACGCTATCCTGACAAGAGTTTCAGGAATTGCGCTACTGCCCGCTTTTGCTTTATACCTATGGCTTATTTGCACAAAACGCCCCCGCGATTTTATAAAGTACGGTCTGGTATTCGGCGTAGCGGTATTTCCTTCCTTTGCTCTTACCGCTATTTTTAACCAGATGCGTTTCGGCAACCCTCTCAGCAGCGGCTACGAGGGAGAAGGCTTCACTACACCCATTTGGGAAGGACTATGGGGTTTATTATTCAGCACCGGGAAAAGCGTGTTTCTCTATTCCCCGATACTGATAGCTGTTCCTTTTGCGCTGCGCCCGTTTTCAAAACGTTTTCGCCCAGAAACATTCTTCTTCGGCGCAATAATACTGATAACGCTGGTATATTATGGGGCGTGGTGGGCGTGGTATGGCGGATTTAGCTGGGGACCGCGCTTTATGGTGCCGGTTCTACCCTTTGCTATAATCTGTCTAGGTACGTTGCTTGAAAACAACCGTAAATGGGTAGCTATTCTCTTTGTAGGCTTGTTTCCATTGTCGCTATTTGTGCAAATGCTTGGCGTTACGGTAAACTTCAATACACATCTAGGCAATATAACCCACTATCTACCTGGTTGGGATGCCAATTATATTTTTATTCCGGCTTACTCGCCTATAAGAGCGCATTTTGAGCTATTTTGGAATCCTGATAACAATGTTATCCGCTCGCTTTCGCTGGATCAGTTGGGTTTAACAACGCGCATGGCAAAAGTTTTCTGTTATGGAGCAATAATATGTTTTCTGTTAAGTTTGTTTATGGTATGCTATGCCTACTTAGGCACGAATAAACGTGCAGGTAGCCCGCATACAGACATAGCCATCTCACAAATTGAATCCGGTAGCGAAAATTCTCATTAGTTACATAAAAGTGGTGTATAAACATGAATATTGTTGGAGTGGATTTGGGTGGAACTAAGGTAAGAGCAGTTCTGGCAGATGGAACCGGGAAACTACTGGCTAGAACTGACCGCCCAACACAAGCAGATAAAGGTCTAGATGCCGTTATAGATAATATCGTAGCGGTAATAAATAAAGTTATGAGCAAATCCACCCCCGGAGAAGTTCTAGCAATTGGAATCGGCGCGCCGGGACCGCTAAACCCTCGCATCGGGGTGGTATTTTCACCTCCAAACTTGCCGGGCTGGACAGATGTGCCTTTACGCGATTTAATCGAAGCCAAACTCGGTTTGCCGGTTTATCTCGGCAATGACGCAAATCTGGCGGCATTGGGCGAATACACCTTTGGCGCAGGCAAAGATTACCGCTATCTGGTATATATCACCGTTAGTACCGGAATTGGCGGTGGAATAATCGAAGATGGCAATATTATTCATGGGTCAAGGGGAGCAGCCGGAGAAATCGGGCATATGACCATCAAGCTTGATGGACCCGTTTGCAATTGCGGGAATATCGGTTGCTTTGAAGCATTAGCCAGCGGTACTGCCATTCGCAAGCGTGCGCTTGCCCTACTTGCCACCAATCGCCCAACCCTTTTACGGGAATTAGCCAACCATAAGCTGGACTCGGTAAATGCCGTAATGGTGGAAAAAGCCGCCAAACTGGGTGATGAAGCCGCTCTTGAACTCTTGCACGAGACGGCGGTATATCTGGGAGTAGGTATTACCAACATTTTGCATCTCTTTAATCCCGAAATTGTGGTAATAGGTGGGGGCGTTTCACAAGTGGGCGACCTTATATTCGAGCCGTTACGCGCCGAAGTAAACCGACGAGCGATGCCCGCTTTCCGGGAGAATGTGCCGATAGTACCAACTGATTTAGGGGATGATGTAGGTTTGTACGGTACGGTTGCGCTAGTTTTGCAAAATCACGAGGAGGCACAACGGCGCAAACAGCAATTGGCGCACTTGCGGCGGGATGGAATCTAAAACCACGTATTGAGACTTTTTATGAAAAGGCGAGAGGCAAGATAAAAGAAATTTCAAATCAAGCCCTCGCTTTTTTGTACCATAATTTCTCCTGAAAATAGATGCAAATATAAAGTGTATTAAATTAATTTGCATGTGCTATAACTAGAGATTATAATTATAGCTATTCACCGTCAAAAATACGTAGGGGGAAATTGAATCTTGAACTTTCACCAGCTTCGTCTTTTTTACGTAGTTGCTCAATGTGGCAGTTTCTCCAGAGCAGCAGAAAAGCTATCAATCAGCCAACCTGCCGTTTCAGCCCAAGTCAAGGAATTTGAAAAGGAACTTGCCCTCCAGCTTTTCGAGCGTGGCAGCAAAATCATGTATCTGACCGAAGCAGGCAAGCTCATCCAACGCTACGCCCAACAGATTTTCGCGCAAGCCAATGAGCTTGAACGTGCAATTGAAGATTTAAAGGGATTGGCGATTGGTCGTCTCACCATTGCTTCCAGCACTACTGTGGCAGAATGTATCCTACCGCATGCATTAGGACTATTCAAAACAGCCTATCCGGCTATCCAGTTGGAAATGCAAATTGCCAACTCCACCAAAGTAGTAGAATGGGTTAGCGAACGCCATTTTGACCTTGGTTTCATAGGGAACGAGATTGAGTCAGACGAGTTGGTGATAGTGCCATTATGTGAGGATGAAATCGGAGTTTTTGTAGCTACAAATCACCCACTGGCAAACCGTAAAAGCATTACACCAGAAGAATTGGCACAGCAACTGTTCGTAGCGCGTGAGCGAGGCTCTGCCACTCGGTTAAATGCTGAAAGGGTGCTTCAAAACCTCGGTATCAAACCAAAAATATCACTCGAATTGGGTGGTAACGAGGCTGTAAAACGGGCAGTTTGTACAGGATTGGGCGTGGGGATGCTTTCTATTTTTTCGCTCACCCCCGAAATCAAAGCCGGAATGGTAAAAATAATCCCGGTTGAAGGCTTGGCTTGCTACCGCAATTTTACTGCCATATATCGGCGTGACAAAGAACTTACCAGCGCCGAAAAGCGTTTGCTCGAAGTGGTGCGGGAATCAATCAACCAGATTTCCTGAAAACCTCGCGCTAAATCAATAATCTGGATGATTCATATTCCTCCACAACCAGATTTGAAATTAATCCTGCTAAGCTCTTGCCTAAAATGTAAGCAATTCGATTGAATCTAATACCAAAACGCGATTTATCCCATTTATATGTTGTCAAGTTTAGCAAATTTGATTATAATTCACTTAATAACATGACATAAGTATTGCTGGGGTCGGGTTTTTCTATTTCCTGTTTTACGGTCACATAGTTTTTGCGGTAGGTGGCGAATGAGTGATCTTCAGTTAATAGCGACTCAACTAGAAATCAGCGGTGGAATCCGGCGAGACCGAGCGGAAGGTCTTCTCGATGCTGAACTTATGATGACTCCCCCGATAATCCAAAAACGAGGGACGCTCTACATAATGACCGAAGTTGAGGCAACCCGCGACCCTTCACAAACCTTGCGCTCAGGCGATTACGAACTAATTCGCGATACGCAAAGGGCAATAATCAAGGAATTTTACGAATTCAATCAGAACGCCACTGTAACTAGCGCCTTAAAACATGCGCTGGAAGTGGCAAACCAACTATTGTTTAACCGCAATAGCGCACTACTTCCGCCAGAACGGCGTGGAGTGGGTATTACTTTGGCTTTGGTGAGAAATAACGAACTTTTCCTAGCGCAATTGCCCCCCACTCAGAGCTATGTAGCACATCAAGGGCAGATGAGTTATTACCCTATGCCGGATAATTATCGCAAAGGTCCCCGCCCTCTAAACCCGCGTGACACTCAGCCTTTGCCCATTAGCATAGGCGGCAAGCATTCTTCCTATACCCCTGCGCTAGGTCGCTATGCTACCATTGACCCTATTTTTAACCGCACCTACTTTGACGATGGCGACTTGTTGGTGCTTTGCTCCTCCTCGTTGGCACAAGCATTAGAAGAAGACCAACTAGAGCGCTATTTTACCAACTCCAACAGCCGCGAAGCGCTTTATAATCTTTCGGAATTTGCGCGAGTTCATTATATAGAGAACGGCTATGCCCTAGCAGTTTCAATGAAGGGCGATTATAGCGCGGGAAGTCTGGAACGAGCGGCGCAAGAAAGAATCGAAGCTAACGCTAAACGCAGCGAAGATGGCGGGATTAAAGGCGCAATGAACAATATGGCGGTTTCAATGAGTGCCTTTGCCGCTCGCTTCAACCCTGATAAAAATGAACCGATTAAGGAAGAATATATTTTTGAATCAAGCTTATCGCCGACTGAAGCGATTCCGGTGCGCTGGAACGAAGATTTCGAGTTTGTGGATAACGCGCCACGTCAAGCGCAACCTACCGACGAACAAAAACCGGGCAGCATAACCGAACTGGTTAATTTGATTAATGATAACCCTGCCGCCGACCCTTGGATTCGACGTGAGGAGGACGGTCTGGAAAAACCGCCCTATCTTAGAAATCGCCCCGACTCCCCTGAAACCGACCACTTTAAGAAACAACAAGCTGGCATATTTCCTGCGCCCGGTATAGTTCCGCCTACACAAAAAGCTGCCTTTAGCTCTCATAATTACCAATCGCCGGAAGCGCCGAAACCTCATTTTGCCTTCTCTGAGGAAGCCGCCGCTATACCTCCAGTTGGAGAAATCGGCAAAAAGAAAAGTGGTAAACAGCCCGTCACCCCGCCACAACCCGCTGAATTTTTGGACGTATCAGCCGGTTATGGAACACCTCTTGAGAATATCAAGGATGAACGGCAGGGTAAAGTCCGCTTCAGTCGTTTCCTAATAATCGGTGGGCTTATAGCATTATTGGGCGTAGCAGCTTTATTTCTGGTTTTTGCGGCAATCAACTTGATGGGTGGTAACAATGACAAAGCGATAGGGTTTGTACGTTCAGCTGAAGCCAAGCGGATACAAGCGCAAACTTTTTCGATAACCGACCCAGCCAAAGCGAGGCAATTAATAACCGAGGCACAGGCTGACCTAGATAAAGCCCGTAAGGAAAAGCCTGAATTAAAAGATATTACCATTACCTCCAACGCCCTGAAAGTTACATCGGACAACATCAACCGAGTTGTCATTCCCGCAGATATTCGAGTTACCCTTGATTTGAGCAATCAGACGGGCATTAAAATGAGCCGCGCACTCTTTTCAAGTACAAATGACGTGGTTTTTATCCTTGATAACGGACGCAATATGGTTTTACAACTTGATATGCAAGGTCAGATTAAAACTATACTGAAACAAGGGGATACTGCCAGCGGCAAGACTCTAACCAAGCCTGTATTTATGACGCAACGCCTTGATAGCGTCCTGATAATAGATGACGCGAATAATGCTTGGATATATGACCGCGCCCACAATTCATGGAGCGCCGTTGCGCTAGGCGGCACAAGCGGGTGGGTGAAACCGGCAAGATTGGCGGCTACCTATCAGGGCAATCTGTATCTAGTTGCACCGGGAAGCGGTCAGATATTGCGTTATCTATCGGGCGCATACAGTAACACACCGGACGAGTGGCTTTCTGAACAGACAGTGCAAACCGCAAATCTGGATCGCGCTGTCACGCTGGAAGTAGATGGACGGATCTTCGGGTTAAGCTCGGAGGGGGTACTTTACCAAATGGAAAGACCAAACGGTAAGAACAAGGGTGAAATTACCAATCAGATTGATTTAAATAGTGGTGGATTGGTCAGTCCCGCTTTGAATAGCCCTTATCTGCTACAAATCGGAAGTTTCGATTATCCTTATATTTTCGTGATAGACACCCAAAAGCGCATCCTGCAATACCAGAAATCAAACGGGGCGTTTGTTCAGCAAATCCGGGCTGAAAACAAAGAGTTTGATAGCATCAAAGACCTGTTGGTGGACGAAGCTAACCAGAAACTTTATGTAGTAACCGACCAAAAATTTTACATTTTTCGAGTGCCAGCGGCGACTGTATCCGGTAGCGTGCCGGTAATCAGCACAACGCCGTCCACAACTCCAACCACAAGCAGGTAGGAATGTCCAGATACGCCGGATGGGTGATACTGATATTACTTGTATTATTTGTACCACCTATCCTTTCTAATTCTCAGGAGACTCAAACCGACCCTGCTACCAGCGATTATTTGCCACAACCTCTCCAGTTATTATTTCCCTCGTTGCCTGCTTCCTTTTCAACCGAAGAAGTTTTGCCTCCCAATTTTGACAGAAATTCGCCCTCCTTTGACTTGATTTCGATGGGGACAATCCCTTCGCCCGATGCAGCAACCGGCACGCCCCTGACCAAAACCTTAACTTTACAACTAAACGGCGGTATTAAAGGTCGCATCTTTTCAAGCCCTTTATGGCTATCGCCGATTCCCGATCGCTTTGTAAATCTTTCGGGTAATGGCGAACTTAAAGTGGCAATCAGCGTTAAGCGCGATGCGGCGCAAGGGGCAGGTATTCTGCCTGGGCAAACTAATTGGGGACGTATGCGCCTTGTCTTGAACGGAGCTATTTTTGACTATTCCGTCCAACTCTTGGTTGGCACACCTAACAAGGTAGTGAGTAGTAGTTCAGATAGGATATTCGGGCTGTACCGACAAATTGTGGCAAAACTGGACGCTCAGGGCAATATGGCAGCAATTATCGCAACTCCTACCTTCCCGAATGCCGGACAAACTGCGCTCGGTTTGATTGTAGATTATTTGGGAGAGAACGGTTACAATCAGCGAATGAGCGAAGCCGATTTTAGTGGAAGAATAGCCGAAACCTTGAGCGAAAAAGATTATAACGGGGATGGTTGGGTTGGGTTCAAACCCGAAGACATTGTAATCGGCGCGCCGGGTTGGGCGCTGGGAAGAAAGCTGAAATGAAATCTCGTCAAAATATCTGGCTTTTACCGCTTTTGCTCTTATTCTTGACCGGATGCTCGGATAACCTGACACCAAGTGAGGTATGCCAACGCTACCTCGAAACGGTGCGTGAGGGGAATTATAGCTCAGCGTATGAATTATTAACCGGAGACTCGCAATTGAAAATCAGTCGAAGCGATTTTGGAGATCGCCTTGCTCGCGCCAAGCAAGATAGCGGAATTATACGTACCGAAATCCTGAAGGTAAATCGCGACTCAACAATTGTAGGCAAACGTGCCAGCGTTACTTACCAGCTTGAAATTACGCTGCAAAGCGGTCAGAAGCTCAACCTATTTGAAGCAATGGTATTATTACAACAGGATAACGGCTGGCGGGTCATTTGGCCCCCTCAGTAAATCCCGCCGAGTAGTTGAAACAATTAAGTCGGTTTATCGTAATAATATCAACGAGCTACAACTTCCTCTCTTTTCCCCCTTGAAGGGGTTAGGGAGTGAATAGTTAGGGAATTTTGGAGGTAGAAATGCAAATTCTGGTCATAGATGATGATACCGAAATAATTGATATGCTGGAACGCGGCTTGCGCTTTGAAGGTTACAATGTACGCACTGCCCTCGATGGTGACACTGCCCTTACGATTTTCAGAGAATCCGTACCCGATTTGGTATTGCTTGATGTGATGATGCCGGGTAAAAATGGTCTGGATGTTTGCCGCGAAATGCGTAAAATCCGCGATACCCCGGTGTTAATGCTTACCGCTAAAGATGCGGTGAGCGACCGAGTAGCGGGGCTAGATAGCGGCGCGGATGATTATATCGTCAAACCTTTTGCCTTTGACGAATTACTGGCGCGGGTCAGAGCGCATTTGCGACGCACTGCCCCCGGAGATAGCCAGCAGCTTATCCAATTTTCCGATGTGATTCTTAACACGATTACTCACGAAGTACATCGAAACGGTCAATTAGTTGAGCTTACCAGCAAAGAATTCGAACTACTTCAGCTTTTTATGCAAAACCCCCGCAAAGTCCTGTCTCGCGAAGTAATCTATGATAAAGTGTGGGGCTATGATTTTGGCGGAGAGTCGAATATAATCGAGGTTTACATCCGGTATTTGCGTAGTAAACTAGATACAGGCGACAACCCCAAATTGATACGCACCGTGCGCGGTGTTGGCTATGTTATGAAAGAGTCGGATAACTCACACGAAGATTAATCCGGTTCTCAACCCTTAATGGATTACCTTGGGCAATTTCATTCAAAATTTTTCGATACGGCTACGGCTAACCCTAGTATTCTCTGTGGTGGTTTGTATAACCCTAGCCATTTTAAGCGTGTCCGTTTATCGTTCGGTAGTGAATAGCCTGAATTATGAGGTTGATCACGACCTCAAGAACCGTGCCGTTGAAATCAGCCAGTATGTTGCCTCGCGCAATAGTTTTACAGAGCAGGATTTGCTGGAATTAAGCGCTTTGCTTGGCGGTATTGAGCCGAATTATGATACACCCTCCATTGAGACTCAGTTAAGTAATAATTTTCTTTCCAGTCGTCTCGATTTGGATGCTTCCCTAAATTATGTGCAAATCTCTGACCCCAAAGGTAATATCTTGCATTCCGTCCCTGATATTCGGCTTATGACTCAGCCTGTGACGCAACAAATATTGCGGGAAAATTTATATTTTCCCGGTGATTATTTCACATTCCGAATGCCTGATACCGATGAACCGGTAAGAGGCTATACCGAGCGTATTACATTGCGTGGCACAACTGTCGGGTTTGTGCAGACAGTTAACTCTATCAAACAATCGCTGGCGGTCAGTAATAGCCTCATCTATCCTTTCGGAATCGGTGGAATAGCGGCAGTAGCCGCCTTAGTTATTTTCGGCTGGTGGGTAACACGCCGCGCTTTCAACCCAATTGAAAACATAACTGGCGCGGCTTTCCGCATCGGCGCAACTAACGACCTCACCCAACGTATTCAGGTTGACCAATTTTCTAATGATGAAGTGAGCCGATTGGGACGCGCTTTTGACGGAATGCTAGATCGCCTTGAAAAAGAATTCAAGTTGCAACGCCAGTTTATTGCCGATTCTTCACACGAATTGCGTACTCCCCTGACCGTAATTCGGGGTAATCTTGATTTGTTAAAGCGAAATCCTGACCCCTTAAACCAGAGCGAATCGCTTCAAGCAATTGAGCGCGAAGTAAAGCGCATGCAAAAACTGGTAGAAGATTTATTACTGCTGGCAAAAGCCGATGCCAACCAGACTATCGAGTTTTCACCAACCAATCTGGACGAAATAGTGCTAGAAGTTTACAAACAGGCGAAGGTGCTTGCACAAGTTCGTCACCAGACTTTCAAACTAGGCAATTTTGAAATTATCAAGGTCTTAGGAGACGCTGACCAATTGAAACGAGCGATTCTAAACCTAGTAAATAACGCCATTAAATATACCCCCGAAGAAGGAATCGTTACAATCAGCTTGCATAGCGGTAATCGGTGGGCGCAAGTAGCAGTTACCGATACCGGAGTAGGGATTGACCCCAAAGACCAACCGCATATCTTCTCCCGCTTCTATCGGGTGGATAAAGCCCGTTCACGCACCAGTGGAGGCACTGGACTTGGTTTGCCGATTGTAAAATATATAGTCGAAGCACATGGTGGGCGTATCAGCCTAGAAAGCGAAGAAGGCAAAGGTAGCGCTTTTACACTGTGGCTCCCTCAAATTTCGGAGCAAGCTAGTACCGATTCAGATTAACAAAGCAAGGATTTGCTACCTTCTAAAACCGCGCCCGTCCGCAAGAAATAATTGGTTATGCTATAATTATTAACCGTTTTCGGTAGGCGAAACTTAATTCCATTTTAAATTTTCACAAGGTAGGTAAACTAATCAATGGGTCAGACCCTGATAGAAAAAATTGTGCAACGCTACGCCGTGGGCTTGAAACCCGGTCAAAAGGTTTACTCTAATGACTTCGTCTTGTTAAAACCCCGTCATGTCATGACTCACGATAACACCGGGGCGGTTATTCCCAAATTTGAAAGCATGGGGGCATCCGGTGTTTTTGATTCCACGCAACCTGTGTTCGCGCTCGACCACGATGTACAGAACAAGAGCAAGGAAAATCTCAGCAAATATACCAAAATTGAAGCATTTGCCAAAAAGCAGGGAGTTGCCTTTTTCCCTGCCGGAACCGGGATTGCACATCAGGTTATAACAGAAGAGGGGTTTGTTTTCCCCGGTACGGTGGTAGTAGGAAGTGACTCCCATTCAAATTTGTATGGTGCGCTTGCCTGTGTGGGAACGCCCGTAGTACGCACCGATGCTGCCGCTATTTGGGCGACAGGTCAAACTTGGTGGCAGATTCCCGAAATTATCAAGGTTGAAATCACCGGAAAACTTGGGTTGGGAGTAACCGGCAAAGATGTAATTCTTGCCTTAATCGGTACTTTCGCCAATGATGAAGCGCTAAATGCTTGCCTTGAGTTTACCGGAGAGGGTATCACCAGCCTAACTATGAGCCAACGCAAAACTATTGCCAATATGACTACCGAATGGGGCGCATTGGCAGGCGTTTTCCCTTATGATAGCCGAGTACGCGATTACTTGCTCAATCGGGTTGAATTCTTCGAGAAACGCGGCGACCAAAATCCTCGAATCACCCGCGCCATGATTGACGAAGTTGACCACATGGATATGAAGCCTGACCCTGATGCTTACTACTCCAAAGAAATAATTTTTGATTTGGGTTCGGTTACTCCAACAGTAGCAGGACCAAACGAGGTTAAGGCAATGATTTTCTTGCCTGAGATTGAGCAACAACGCATCAAAATTGATAAAGCCTACCTTTTAAGCTGTGTAAATAGTCGTTTGGATGATATTGAAGAAGCAGCGGCAGTAGTAAAGGGTCGCAAGTTTGCCGCAGGTGTAAAATTCTATCTGGCAGCAGCATCAGCCTATATTGAGCAACAAGCAAAAGAATTGGGCTACTGGCAAACGCTGGTTGAGGCAGGCGCACAAACGCTAACCGCCGGTTGTGGACCCTGTATCGGACTAGGCGAGGGCGTTTTAGAACCGGGCGAAGTAGCGATTTCAGCTACCAACCGGAATTACAAGGGGCGTATGGGTTCGCCGGGCGCAAACGTCTATCTAGCAAGTCCGGCTGTGGTAGCCGCTTCCGCGCTGGAAGGTTTTATTTGTGGGTCACAAAAGCAGCCTTCCAAACCTGTGGTGGCTCGTCTTGAAAATCGCCAACGTCAAACGCAAACCGCCACCGCCGCGCAGGATATTTTACCGGGCTTCCCTACCGTTATTGAAGGTGAGTTGCTTTTCGTACCTAAAGACAACATGAACACCGATGCGATTTACGGCAAAGAATATACCTATAATGATAATCTGCTTCCCGCCGAAATGGCTACTAAAGCCTTCCTTAACTACGACCCAGAGTTCCAGCAATTAGCTCATGAAGGCGATATTTTGGCGGGCGGGTGGAATTTTGGAAGCGGTTCGTCCCGCGAGCAAGCAGCCACAACTCTGAAATATCGGGGCTTGCAACTGGTAATTGCCGGATCATACTCGCAAACCTACAAACGCAACGCCTTCAACAACGGCTATATCGCGCTGGAATGTCCCGAACTGATAAACTGGCTCAAAGAGAAATTCAAGTCTTCAAACATGTTGACTATTCGCACCGGAATCAATACGCGCCTTGACTTTGTAAATTCTGAAATTGATTGCGGGGAGCGCAAGTTTGGTTTTTCCCCACTCGGCGCAGTAGCACAAAGGCTAGTAGTGACAGGCGGTTTTGAGCAACTTATACAGGAACAAATCAAAAGCTCCAAAAAACCGCAGGCGTAAAGATTTCGTAAGATGTAAATTTTGGCATTTTGGGGGTTTTTACAGAACCCCTAATTTTCAGTGGGAAATAATTCCAAAAGTCTCTGAAGCCCCATTTTGGTCAACTATATAGATATTATCCTAAAATGCCTGCTCAGATAACCGGGTTTCCTGAATCTCTTTCCCGGTCGATTGTTGTGAGGCTTTGTATGGTTTCATACCCATACCCGATTAAACCAACAAAATATCCCGTCTATACCGAATACGAATACATAAGAGTTCAAAGTAAATGCAACACACAGGTAGTATCCATTTTCAAACGCATTTTCCCTCATAGATAAAACAGGCTTATTACCAGTTATTATGGTAAAATGCTAAACTGAGCAATAATTAATTTGATTAGTATCAAAGGGTAAAAACACAGTCGAATGGCATCGAAAGATTATTATAAAATTCTGGAAATACAACGCACCGCTACCGAAACAGATATAAAAAGTGCATATCGGCGGCTTGCTCGCAAATATCACCCTGATGTAAACCCCAATGATAACCAGTCAGAGGAGCGTTTCAAGGAAATAGGCGAAGCATACGAAGTATTAAGCAATGCCGAAAAACGACGCAAATACGATCAGTGGGGCGCTGATTGGGAAAAATATGATAAAGCCGGAGCCGGTTCATATTCAGGTTGGTCGGGTGGCAGCGGATACAACACCAAAGATAGCGGGGTCGGCGATATTTTCGACCAAATCTTCGGCAAAACCCGAAACAAAACTACTCAGGGGCAGGGGGCAAATACTTCAGCCTACAGCCAAGGTGCAAATCCTAGAAATTACGCCGCCCGTCCTCAAAAAGGAGAAGATCGAGAGCAACAAATCGAATTGACTCTCGAAGAATGCTATAACGGTACTTTGCGCCAATTACAAATTCAATCGAGCGATATATGCAACCTGTGTAACGGTACAGGCTTGAGAAGCGGTCAACGTTGCTCTAATTGTGCCGGATTAGGCATAGTACCACGTACCAAGCGACTAGAGGTTCGTATTCCGGCAGGTGTTGAAGAAAATAGCCGGGTGAGAGTTGCGGGTGAAGGTGGCACTGGAATTAGCGGTGGGCAACGTGGTGATTTATTTCTCAAAGTACACTTGCAGGCACACCCTCAATTTGAACGCAAAGGCAATGACCTTCACACTAACATCAATATCGCGGTTTACACTGCCATACTTGGTGGGGAAGCAGAAGTTACCTCGCTGAAAGGCGGTAAATTCATTTTGAATATACCCGAAGAAACACCAAACGGCAAGGTTTTCCGCCTCAGTGGGCAGGGCATACCCATTTTGAACCAACCCGGTGTCAGAGGAGATTTGTATATCAAACTTAACGTAGTGCTACCCAGCAACCTTACTGCTCAAGAAAAAGAGCTTTTCCGAAAGTTAAAAGACCAGAGACCAAACTAACAAGAAATTGCAATTTTTGGAAGTGCCTAAATTAAGAGAGCAGGGTTATAATAGCCTAAACGTCAATGAGATAAAGATACTTACAAGACACTTTCACTTCACGTATTGAGCAAAACCTCGATTATAGCGTGGTCACGCAAAACTTTAATATAAGCTCCAAATGCCTCCTGGCGGCGTTGCTCTACCAAATCGAGTGGAAGTTGCCGCACTTCCCGCGCTTCCACTTTGATAATATGCCAGCCAAGTGAGGTTTTAATTGAACCGCTGAAAGTTCCAATTTTAAGAGCAAAAGCGGCTTGCTCGAAAGCTGGTTCGGTTTGTCCTTTGAAAACCCAATCTAGGTCTCCTCCCTTTTTGGCGCTGGCAATATCGAGCGAAAATTGAGTTGCCAATGCAGCAAAATCTGCGCCCTGTTGCAAACGCGCAAAAATATCCTTAGCCTCTTTTTCGCTGCCAAGCAGGATATGGCGAACTTTTACCTGTTCTTCTTTATCTTGCACGGTAGCATGCTGCTCTAGCATTTTACTGAAAAGTAAGCCCTGCTCTATGGTGTGGCGGTTATCGTTATCGCTCATAAAGCGGCGCGATAACCAGATTTTATAGGTCTCCTCACCGCCGATTTGCTTCTTGAAATTTTCAAGCTGCTTGGTAACTTCCTCAGCAGAAACGGTGGTATTTTCTTTGTGGGCTGCAAGGGCAACTACCGTGTAGTTAATTAATCCCTGCAATATTTGGTCGCGTAATTCTTTCAGACGAGTTTTGTTGGTTTCGGTGTCCCAGTCAATAACGCCGCCGTTTTGTTCCTCGCTAGTTACACGCGCCTGATCCAACGCTTGATTAAACTCGTCCGCGCTGATTTCTGTCCCATTAACTTTAGCAACAGCACCAATAGCATAGCCGATTCTGAGATTTGAGGAAGGAGTGGGAAAGGGTAACAAACCGCCACTGCTTTTGGTAATTTGCGAAGTTGGGAGGACTGCATCGCCACAGGCTGACAGTAGTAGAAAGAGAATTATTAAGGGAAATAGTTTTTTCATGTAACTTATTTTACTCATTGGTTGTTCAGCCGAACAAATAAATAAGGGTCTCACAAGAGGCGAGACCCGATGCTATCGAGTTTTAGCTTAACGCTGGAAATTAGGCTTGCGCTTCTCAAGGAAAGCGCTCATGCCTTCTTGTGCATCCGGTGTTTGCGAAGTTGCCGCCATAACCTCCATGCTATAAGAATAGGCTTTGGGCTGCTCCAAATCTATCTGGGCGTAAAATGCCTGTTTGCCGATACCTTTTGACCAAAAGCTTCCGCGCGTAGCCGCCAGCATCAGTTTTTCAGATTCTTCTAGCAGCTTGTCAGCAGTTACTACCCGATTAATCAAGCCCCATTCGTAAGCGGTTTTAGCGTCAATTACATCTCCGGTGAAAAGCATTTCGGCGGCACGCTTGCGCCCAATCTGACGGCTTACCGCTACCATCGGAGTAAAACAGAACCACCCGCCCTTACCGCCCGGTGTTGCAAAACCGACAGTATCGGCGGCAACCGCCAAATCGCAAGTGGCGACTAACTGGCAGCCGGCAGCGGTAGCCAGCGCATGCACTCGCGCCAACACAGGTTGGGGAATAGCCTGAATGGTATCCATCAGGTTGACGCAAGTTTTCATCATTTTACGCATAAAAACAAGGTCTTGCCCAGCCATATCCCGGAAGTCATGCCCTGCGCTAAAGGCATGCCCGTTCGCGGCGAGATACACCCCCCGCACATTGCTATCGCCTACTTCATTAAAAGCCGCTGTTAGCTCAAGCATATGTTGCATAGAAAGAGCATTGCGACGCTCTGGGGAGTTCATGGTAATAGTGGCGTAATCCCCATCATAAATCAGTTCTATCATTTCATACTGCATTGTAACACCTCCTTGCTGCTCAATTTTCGGTGCGATGAAATTCTTCCGCATATGATACGTCATATTTTTTGCCGGTGCTGGTAGCCCAACTTCTAATTCGTTCCTCAATTGGGGCAAAATCTGGAAGTTGGCTGGCATGCGCTTTGAGCGCAGCTAGTTTAAGCTCAATAGTTCCGGTAATATCAACCATAAAGTTCTGAGTAGGCGCTCCCATGAAGAATATTTCCTGCACCTTGTGAGGCTCAAGCCCTTCATCGAGCAGTTCGGGAAAATCCCACGGGTTCTGACTGGCGGGATAAATTGCCCGAATTGCAGCTTCTCCGGTAGCAAGATGGTCGGGATGGTGCCGCGCTACAGAATAAAAAGGTGTCCAAGCACGCTCAGGGGATTGTATGACAACTCTGCTAGGGCGGAAGTGGCGTAACATTCGTACTATATCACGCCTCAAATCAAGGCTGGGTTCAATTCTGCCGTCCGGGTAGTCCAGAAAGAAAACCTCTTTTACTCCTATTAACCGACAGGCTTCACGCTGTTCTTTTTTGCGGATTTCGGAGATTTTACGCCGTTCTACTTCTCCAACCTGTCGCGCATCATCAGACCCACCGCCGGAACCGTCCGAACAAATAACGTAGTAAAATTCCCAGCCTTCGAGTACCCAGTTTGCCACAGAACCGGCACAACCAAACTCAGCATCGTCAGGATGAGCTACTATTACCATCCCTATTTTATTTTTTATAGTATCGCTCATTTAAGTGTAGAACCTCTCGACTGTAATATTAAAATTAGTGAAGGATGCAGCTATTATACCCATAAAATCGGCTTTTTCCTATTTGAGTAGTCAGCTTTTTCCGGTTATAATAGTATAAAGTATAAATCCAAACTCGTACCTCTTGATTAATATTCTCGATAGCTGAATTGAGGGAAAAACAATGAGCCGACCAAATAGAAATGTGCTGACCGTCATTTTGGCGGGTGGTCAGGGCGAACGCTTGAGTATTTTTTCTGAGAAACGCGCTAAACCTGCCGTGCCTTTCGCCGGAAAATACCGAATTATAGATTTTGCCCTCAGTAATTGCGTTAATTCCGGCTTATTCGATATTCTGGTATTGACGCAATACCGACCTCTTTCCCTGCATGACCATATCGGTAACGGCAAACCTTGGGATTTGGATCGTTTGCATGGCGGTGTTCGTATGGTATCGCCTTATCTGGGGCGCAAGGACTCTGACTGGTATAAAGGCACGGCTGACGCTGTTTACCAGAACATAAACGAGTTGGAAGAAACTGATGCTGAATATGTGCTTATCCTAGGCGGTGACCATATCTATAAAATGGACTATCGCCCTATGCTACAGTTGCACCGGGAAAAGGGCGCAGAAGCTACGGTAGGAGTTATGCGAGTACCTATCGAAGAAGCGCATCGTTTCGGTATCGTGGCAGCCAATGAAGAAGGTCGTGTAATTGAATTTCAGGAAAAGCCCAAGCAACCGAAGAGCAACTTGGTTTCGATGGGTATTTATATTTTCAATAAAAAACACCTAATTGAAAAGCTTACCAAAGATGCACAGGACTCTAGCAGCAAGCATGATTTTGGGCATAGCATACTTCCTGAAATGCTCGCATCTGGAGATAAGCTCTATGCTTATACTTTCGAGGGCTACTGGCGTGATGTGGGGACTGTACATTCATACTGGGAAGCTAATATGGAATTGTTACAAGAACCGCCTGAACTTGACCTATACGAACGTAGTTGGGTGGTTTATACTCGTAGTGAAGAACGTCCTTCTGCGATAATTGAAGCAAATGCCAATGTGAAAGACAGCCTTATCTCGCATGGCTGCCAAGTGCATGGTCAGGTTATCAACAGCGTATTATCACCGGGTGTTATTGTGGAAGAAGGGGCAATTGTACGCGACTCTATTATTATGATAGATTCAGTTATCGGCAAAGGCTCGGTAATAGACAAGACCGTAATTGATAAAGAAGTAATTATTGGCGAGGGCAGCATTATCGGTTATGGCAATGATAATACGCCTAATAAGTTTGAACCGCATAAACTGAATACAGGCATCACTATCATTGGCAAACGCGCCCAATTGCCGGCTAATGTCAGAATCGGGCGAAATTGCAAAATCGGAACTGATGTTAAGCCGGAAGATTTCCCATCTCTTGAGCTTGGGAGCGCAGAAACGGTAATTGCGGCAGTGCAAACAACAAGAAAATAGACTAACTATAACTTGTTAAGGTAAATTATCCAAAAGAAGAAATCAGACCGAAAAAAAAATGAAAATTCTCTTTCTTGCAGCTGAAATTGCACCGTTTGTTAAAGTTGGTGGGCTTGCGGATGTTGCCGGTTCGCTACCGTTAGCGCTGGCGGAGTTAGGGCATGATGTGCGGTTAGCTATGCCACGCTACTATGTAGTTGACCCTACCAAATGGGGATTGCGAAAAATAATCGGAACTCTAGATATACCCATCGGTATAGGCTCTACCGCAATACAGGTTCTTGAAGGCGAATTGCCCAATGATAAACCTAATGCGCGTGTACCGGTCTATTTTATTCAAAATCAGCATCACTTTGAGCGCGATAAGGTTTACGGCTACGAGGATGATGGTGATCGCTTTGCGGTGTATTGCCGGGGCGTGATGACTATGCTTAAAAGTTTGGGTTGGCGACCAGATGTAATTCATGCGAATGATTGGCATACTGCTCTGTGCATTAATTACCTGAAAACTATATATAGCAATGACCCGTTCTTCGCCGGAGTTAAAGCGGTATTTACAATCCATAACTTGGCTTATCAGGGCGTATTTAGTCCGTTCTGGTTGGGGCAAGCCGGTCTTTCACACTTAGGGTTAGTTTGGGGTGACCGAGATGGTATGGTGAATATGATGGGACGGGGTATAGCTTATGCCGATGCAGTTAGCACCGTCAGCCCAACTTATGCCCTTGAGATACTCACGCCCCACTACGGCGAGGGTTTGGATTGGCTGCTGAAATATCGCTGGGGGCATTTGTGGGGTATCCTCAACGGGATTGATTATAATATTTTTAATCCGGCTACCGACCCTTATCTAATTTCGCAATATACTCCCCTTACAGTGGAGAAACGTATAGATAATAAAACTGAGCTTCAAGCTCGACTTGGCTTACCAGTTGACCCCAATATTCCGATAATCGGAATGGTCTCACGTTTGGCAGACCAAAAGGGTTTTGACTTAGTAGCCGCATCGGCAGAGCGTATCCTTGAAAAAGGTGTGCAATTGATAGTGCTTGGCACCGGTGAGTATGGGTATCATGAGTTTCTTTACTGGCTATCGCATCGCTTTAATAGTCAGGTGCGAGCGGTTTTGGGCTTTCATGCCGATATTGCACCAAAAATCTACGCCGGAAGTGATATGTTTCTAATGCCTTCGCGCTTTGAACCTTGCGGGTTGGGGCAACTGATAGCCATGCGTTACGGTTCAGTACCAATCGTCCGGCATACTGGCGGTTTGGCGGATACAGTGCAGGAGTATTACCCCGATTCTGACGAAGGTAACGGCTTTAGTTTTGGTCCCTATGAACCAATACACCTATTATCGGCAATTGATCGCGCTTTAGCAGTGTACCACCAACCTAACCTCTGGCAGAACCTTATCAGTAAGAACATGCAGAGAGACTATTCATGGACTTCTTCAGCCCAACAATATTTGAACTTTTACCGTCAGGAATTAGGTTTAAGCTGATACCGCTAAATTAAGGGTGGGGCTACAGGAGATTTACTGCCTGTAGCCTTTTTTTGATTACTATAGATGTTTTCTGACAAACCAAACTACTTTTTCCGTTACCAAAAGAGTTGGCTTACTCAATTGGCAGTAGTAGGGGTTGGAATCGGTTGAAACGGAGTTGCAACAGGTGTACTAGTCGGCAACACCGGGAAGGGAGTAGCGGTAATTGGAATAGGGGTCGGAGTTAGATTACTAAGGACTTCTATGCCGTTTATCACAGGATATTCTACTGCCCCTCTCCTGAAAGCGATGAATAGCTGACCATTGGTATCGGCTTGAGCAGGAAATTCTTTAACAAACGCTTTAAACATTCCTCCAGCCGCATTGTAAAGGTCAAAGTTATACAATACCTGACTTTGATTGATAAACACATCAAAAAGGCGCATACCGGGACTGTTTAAATAGAGTTCTGCAAAGTGTAGGCGGATGATATATGGAGAATTTGGCTTTAGGTTTGGAATAATATAGTTTGTAATGCCAATACGCTGACTCTGGTAAACCGAAATTGGGGCGGGGAATGGCACATTACTCATATTAATTGTATTGGTAACTACATAGCTAACACCGGAAGAAGTAAAAAATGCGTCCGTAACGTAAGAGCCATCTGCGCCACCCCCACAGTTAATAGCAAGCGCTTGCTTAAGTGAACTGGCAGTTGACGCAATAGCGGGGATAGCAGTTGTGGCGCCTAAAGCGGGTGCAATTATCGTACTCTTGGGTTGTGGTGTAGTAGTAGTAGTAGTTACCGCCGCAGTAGTGGTATTTATAATAACCAATGTTTGTTTAGTTTGTACTGCCAGCACAGTTAGTAGAACGACAACACCAATAACGATTGCAAATACAGCTATGCTAACTAATACCCAAAGACGACGGGTATTACGAGCGCTATAATCCGGTGGTTTTGGCGCTTCTTCCGTTTCAGAAGATTTTCTGGTTTCTGGTTTTTTATAAACTGGTTCTGAAACATGCTCTTCTGGTACTAGAAAAGGGCGAATGGAGATGCTAGGTTCCCCATTCTGTGAAGGCTGCCATTTATAGTTGGCTTCTTCTGACAGCAGATTTTCATGTTTTAAAGTGAATTCTTGTGGGTTAGATTTAGATGAGGTCGAGAATTCATCGTTTTGATTTTGGTTATTCGGCGGTTCCATTGGCATCTTCCATAAGTTTACATAAACAGATTTCCAATCAGCATTAGCAATTTTATTATACATATATGGACTGGTGAGGTCGAATTGAAAACAGTTCTACAAAATTTATATGGAATTTGTGGGATTTAACAAATTTAGCAACCCCATCCGATAACACTTGAGAGGCTTTTTATTGCTTCAAGTTCTGACGCGATAGTACGATTTGTCCATTGAGATGGTCTATAAACTGACGAGCTACGCGCCCACTTCGTCCGCTATGGCTCAACTCCCATTGCAAGGCGCGGCGGCGCAAATCATCTCGTTCCATTTCAATACCAGCATGCGCTGCCAACGAAAAAACAATTTCAATATATTTTTGCTGGCTTGGCGTTACAAAAGTGACAATCAAGCCAAAGCGGTCGCTCAAAGAGAGCTTTTCTTCCACTGTATCCCATGCTGCAATTTCTTCCTGTTGTCCGGCGCTGGGGTTATCGCTAAACTGCTCGCGGATAAGATGGCGACGGTTGGAGGTAGCATATATCAGCAGATTGGAAGGACGCGCCTCTATTGTACCCTCAAGCAACGCCTTGAGGTCTTTGTATGAAACTTCGTCTTCCTCAAAGGATAAATCATCCACAAACAGGATAAATTTCTCGCGCCTACCTCTCACCATTTTAGCAATTTGTGGATAGTCGCTCAACCAATCCTTATGAACCTCGATTAACCGCAACCCTTGCGAACCGTAGCGATTGAGCAAACCTTTCACCGTTGAGCTTTTTCCCGTTCCCCTCGCCCCGTAAAGTAGCACATTGTTAGCGGGAAGCCCTGCTAAAAATTGTGCCGTGTTTTGCACAATCACCGCCTGCTCACCGGAATAGCCTACCAGTTCCTCAAGGCGAATCGGGTCAATATCGGAGACAGGTTCAAGCGTTGCTTGAGGACGTTGCCAGCGAAAGCCATAATAACGCGCCAAATCATCCACGCCCTGATGGACATAATGATTTTCGAGTTCGCCTACCAACGCGCCCCAATCCGTACTAACCGCCAACTTCTTTTTGAAAGCCAAGCGCGGGCAGTCTTGGTGGGTAGGGTTGGCGCTTGCCGGGTTAAAGTAATCCCATGATGGCAGCGAAGGTTCTTCGAGACTACTGCGGGCTTCATCCGCAATAACAGTAGAACTGAGAATAAACAACTTGTGGAGTAAAGCCAAATCGCGCAAAGCGGCGTAGCGGGTGCTATGCGCCATCTCACGCCCTGCTTTAAGGCTGAAAGGATTTTTAGAGTCCAGTATTCGATCCAATAGGTGATTCTGCCATACATCCCCGACAATCTCACACTCATAAAACTCGGCTTCATTGGTCAGAAGTCCAAAAAGCTCGGTATAAACCGTACCAACATCATCCGGTAGGGTGTCAGCATACGAATAAAGCCGCAATAAGTTAAGAAAGTTTCGCCCAATTGCATCATCGAAAACATCGCGGTACAACAATAACTGCTCTGCCTGTGCTGCTAGTCGGTTATAAAATGGCATCTCTTTCTCCCACCTGCTTGATTTAGCTTAGCCTCGCGCTTTTTGAAGATTCTGAGTTGCCGCAGTTAGCAAGCTAGAAGCATCGTTGGTGGCATTTACCATTTGAAAGCCTTCCCGAATGCGTTGCGCCGCCGTATCACCGTTGCTACAAAACATGCCCAATGCTACGTTATTCTTACGCGCCGCTGCTTTAATTTTTTCCAACGCTGCCACAAACTCAGGTTCTGCACCTTCATTGCTAGGCGGCAAACCAAGCGAACCATGTAAATCATTTGGTCCTACAAAAGCTACATCTACGCCGGGAACGCTTAAAATATCTTCCACGTTCGCCAAACCTTTCGCGCTCTCGATTTGTAACCCTACCAGAATTTCATCGTTGGCTTTGGTGAGATACTCTTGGCGGTCAGCCGTACCAAAGCTAAGACATGCCATAGAACCGCCAAAACTGCGCGTGCCAAGCGGAGGGTATTTACTCCAACTTACCGCCTGTTCTGCTTCCTGACGAGTTTCTACCATCGGCACAATTACGCCCCATGCTCCGGCATCCAACGACCATTTAAACCACTCTACGCTATTGAACGGCAGACGAACCAACGGCGCACTAAGCCCTGCACCCGCAATAACGGCAACCGTATCTGTCAGCAGAGTGGGATTTTGAGGAGAATGTTCAAAATCTATTACCATCCAATCAAAGCCAACATGCGCCAGCAAACGGGCATTGATAAGACCCGGCAAATTATGCCACAGACCAATTGCAGGCTCGCCATTTTTTAACTTTGCTTTGACGAAATTGGAGCGCATTTCTCCCCCTTATATTTTTTCAATCAGGTTTTTATAATATCTTTGCCGGTGCTTCTAGCGCGTGACTTCACCAGAATATCCTGAGCTTCATCATCGCTATTACCATCACCTAGCAAACGTCGCTTGAGCCAGAATATAACAATAAAGATTGGTGGAGCAAGCAACATCCATAACAAAAATCCGGTAGTATGGTTCAAAGACATAAATTGTAGGAAACTACTAGATAAATCCGGCGGCAAAGGCGGGTTAGTCTGACCAAAAGGTCCGAAAATTCCGGTGCGCCAATAATACCATGCCCACCAAACCCATGCACTAAAAAACAGCAATCCGCCCAGCAAATAGACACACACCATGAAAAGTCGCGCTATCGGGAAAGGAGCTTTTCTCAATCCGGTTATAACTGTATAATCCAAATCAACGCGCCCTACCAACTTTTGCTGCCGCCCTTCCACCCAATCGAAAGCAAGAGACAGTAACACCAACGCCACCAGCAAACTAAATCCGGCTCGCCAAATGCTGCTATCACGTAAAGCATCCAACCGTGCGGTATTAAAGCTAAAGGAACGACCCTGAATAGCGTAAAAAAGATAGGGTAAAGCAGTGGCTACCAGAGCCGCGCCAAATGCAAGCCAAAGTAGCAAACTACGCCTGTAGAAAAGATAAACCAGCGGTATTAGCGCCAGTACCAGTGAAAGTATGCCCCTTTGTAAACGTGCCTGTGCATACCATTCCTCTCGTGCTTGACCCATATCGTTGCGGGTATAGCGCAAAACCGGGTCAATTACGCCTTCAATATCATCATATAGTCCGAGCCGATAATCCTGAGATGCTACCTTCACGCTCTTTTCAGCATCAACCGCTAACGGCTCATTTACCGCAATCGGCAGGGGCAAGCCTAATCTAGCGCGATACGCTCGGCTCAGATTCTGACGTTGGTCCACTAACGCGAGCAATTTCTCTGACATATCTACAGGCGGAATAGACAGCAGCCCGCTCAGGATACGCCCAATGTTTTGTCGGGGCATCTCGATACCAAGCAGCGCAGCGATAGTGGAGGTTACATCTTCCTGTTTGCCCCAAATCCAATCACCGGGTTGAACTGCCTGACCAACCATTAAAAGCGGTATTGCCCAGCGATCTCCGGCTTTAATAAGCGTATCCCAATCGCCCGTAATAAGTACAGTAGTGCGGCTAAGGTCAATTTGGTCATCGCTAGTAAGGCGGGTAAGGGCGGTATTTAAACTTTCGCGTGCTTGTAAAAAACCTGAAGAATTTGAGCTAAAAGTATTGGCGGCATAACCCATCGCGCTCAATTGCACCAGCGTAAAATTTGCCGATTTCTTTTTGAGAAAATTCAAAACCGCATCGGCTACATCATTTGAGGGTTGTTCAATCGGAAAAACTGCTTGATAACCCCATTCTGGCTTGAGCGCACTTTGCCACTGCGGGGAACCGAAAAAGGCAGTGGTATTGCGGCTACGCAAGGCGGCAGCAAAAAGATTATCCACCTGTTCAAGTTGATATGCCGGAGAAGGTGAAGTTGTGGTCGGAGAGGGATAATCCAGATTGTAACCCCCCGTTATTTCAGGAGATGCTCCTGTTAGTAAAGTTACCAGACCCGGTGTTACAGCCGGAACAGAACCGGAGAAAAGACGCGCCCCGGCGCTAATAGTAGAGCCATTTACACCATCTTTTAGCCGTTTTAGCGCGGGTAAGCCTCTGAAATCATCATCCCCCAAACCGTTGACCACAATCAGCACAACTCTACCGCTCTGAGGTTTGGTTGTTCCAGCCAGGCGAGAATCAGGACCAACATCGGTTCCGGTAAGAGAATGCGGGGCAGTTACCTGTATATCCAAAGGCAAATAGCTTTCAAGGGATGAACGCAGTATGGTAGGGGAATAATACGCGCCAGCCAGCAATATGCCTACCACAGCAAGGTAAATAATTAAAGCTCGCGTTTTGAGGAATCGGCATCGCATATGTCATTTACCTCAACTACTTACAACTATATAAGCCGGGGAATTTTAATCTGCTACAGCGCCACTGCGATAATACCAAGTCGTGTCGCGTTGGTGACGCATAGAAACGCTTTCGACCATACCAAGTGAAATAAACATTGTCCACATTGCACTATTACCATTACTAATCAGCGGCAATGGAATACCTGTCACCGGGAATAGTCCCAAGTTCATACCTACATTAATAAATACCTGAAAAAAGAGCATAGTAAACACACCTATGCAAATCATGCGCCCGTAACTATCATTACTTTTCTGAGCAATATGCAAAATTCTTGTCAGAATCAGTGCCAGTAATACCAGCAAAGCGATTGAACCCACAAAGCCAAATTCCTCAGCTATCACCGAAAAGATAAAGTCAGTGTGCCTAATACTCAGATAATTCATAGTATTCTGAACTCCACTGGCATACCCTTGTCCCAACACACCGCCACCTACCACCGCTTTATTAGATACTTCGAGGTTTCGGCGTTGGCTTGGGTCGAAATAATTCGGATCCCAGAAACTATGAAAACGTTCATACTGATAATCGGAGAAGATTTGAACTTTCCCATTGGTAAGGTCAGGGGCAAACCAGATAAGTAAAATAATAGGAATAGCTATAAAAATTAGCCCGAATAGATGTACCAGATTAGCGCCACCCGCCCACGCCATTCCAAACCAAATAGCGATTAGAACCATTGTAGTGCCAAGGTCAGGCTGGAGAAATACCAAAATCACGGCGGGCGCAGTCACCAACATGGAGGTAGCAAAAACTGGAAAGCGTTGAATACGATGCTCGTTAGTGGCATAGAAACGCGCCAACACAATCACAATAAGCAATTTAGCAGGTTCTGAAGGTTGTATATCGGTAAAACCTAAATCAATCCAACGAGTAGAACCGGAAGTGGTCTGTCCTATTATACGTACTAAAAACAGCAACCCCACGCAAAGTACATATATCAGAAAGGTAACATACTCAAAAAAATGATAATCCAACCTAGCCATCAAAAATAGCAAAATTACACCTAGACCAACACCAACAGTTAATTGCTTGATGTGCATATTCAAGGGGCTAAGGGCTGGGTCGGTGTGAGTGGCGCTATACACCATCAATACACCGAAAAAGGCTGTGATTACTACACCGATGAATAGGGGAATATCAAAAAAACGCCAAATAGATTTATCCATGCAATACCTGATTTACATAATACAAAATACTTCTCAAAACTTAGTATAGCAGATTGAAAACAGATTGCAATATAATAAGGGATATATCAACTCAAACCCTGTGATAAGCAACACTCCAAAAAAGTGAATAATAGCATAGAGAAAAACGGCTTTATATAGGTTAATAGAGATGTAAGCATTAATGCTTGCAAAAATCTTCAAAAATCCTCTCACTAGAATCTTCTCAATACTCCTCAAAGAACGCTGTAGAGCAGACAGCGTTCTTTCATTTCATAATACTTTGCGTTTTGGTAAATTGCCAAATATAATAGTAAGCATGCAACAGCACTTTATAAACCCTGCCAGCGTCTTGGAGGGACGTAAATTATCAAGCAAATCAGGGCGAATATATGCCCTGAAAAAAGCCATCCCTCTATTTTGGGCTGCTCGCAATACGCTGGGCGTGCTAATGCTGATACCCCTTTACCTGTGGATGCGCTTGCCTAATCTGATGGCGCTTCCGGTTTTCTACGATGAAACAATCTACCTATCTTATGCCCGTGAATATATTCTCGACCCGCAGCGAAATCTGCTGATTTCTGCCGAACGCGATGGCAAACCGCCTCTGTTTGTCTGGGCTTTAAGCTGGGTTTGGAACTGGTTTGACGACCCCTTGACCGGAGCAAGAATGCTATCGGTAATAGGGGGTGGCGTAACTTGCATCTTTATATATCTAATAGGAAAAAGGGTTTTGTCTCCGGTGGCAGGATTTATAGCTACCCTGTTTTACATCCTATGCCCCCTCATGGTATTGCATAACCGATTGGCAGTACATAGCAGTTGGGAGTCGGCAGCAGGGATGGCGGCACTATACTTCGCATGCTCCATCGCAATGCAACCCCGCGCTCTTTACGCTTTGGGATTGGGAGCGGCTCTAGGATTGGGAATGTTTGTAAAACAAACGGCATTGTTTGCGATTGGTCTTGCTCCCCTTGTAGCTTTTATTTTGCATCGCCGACCGGATATATGGGAGCGGTTAAAAAATCCTCAGCTAAGCTTTCTGAGAAAGTTTTCGCTATGGTGGTACCGAATGCGGGTGCGACATCTCCCACAGATAGCCCTCAATTCTGCTATGCAAGCATCTCAACTAATTAATGAAAGAAAAAGCGCGAACTTCTTAAAGGTTGCACGTCTTTACAAAATACGCCTTTTTAAAATGCGGTCGCAAAATTTACGCGGTTTCCTGTATATGGCTTTGATTGGATTTCTAGGAATTGCCATAGCAGGGGCAGCTTATTTACCGCTGCAAACCAGCAAAGATGCCGCCTACTTGAGCAGCACCGATACTAGCTATGCGCTTACGTTTAAAGAGGTTTTAGCCTTCCCTTTGGATTTATGGCATTCAAATTTTAGCCAAACTTGGGAATGGTGGCTAATCTACTACAATATACCGTTATTAGTGCTGGCGCTGGCTGCTTTTGGTTATGCGATTGTACGTCCACGCTGGGGGCATGCTGAACTGGTTTTGATTTGCTGGGCGATTCTTCCTATTATTGCACAAATGATTCTGGCAAGGCAACACTGGTTTTCCCGCTATATAACGCCGTTTGGTCCACCTATGCTTCTATTGGCAGCCTTCGCAATTTATCGGCTGGGGCGATATTTGATTAGGGTAAGCCGCGAAAGAATGGGTTGGTCTGGAGCGGTTGGAGTAGCCTTCGGGATATGTTTGGTTCTAATAACTATCGCACCTTGGGTCAAGCTGGACGACCAAATTATTAATCGCCCGGCTGAGGCACAATTAGCCACTCGTGACCGCTGGCAATACATTGAAGGCTGGCCCAGTGGTTACGGACTAGAAGAATCACTAAATACCCTGCGTGATTTAGCTGCCACCGCCCCGATTTTGATATACATAGATCAGGATAACGTAACCCCTGAAATTTATTATATGACCAAATTAAGCCAACTTAAAGGCTGGGTTTTCTTTGGACGTACTACTGAGGTGAACTGGCTAACTCGCAATTTCAGAGGCGAGCGCAATACTTACTACATTACCACTGTCCAACCCGATGAGATGTTGCGCCCTTATCTTAAACTTGTAAAATCCTTTCCCAAGCCGGGCGGACAATCAAGTATAACTATTTATCACTTTGTCGAACCTGAAAACAAGCCTGAAATTCCATACCAATAACAATTTATGAAAATTGCCGCTATTTCCGATATTCACGCTAACTTGCATGCGCTGGATGCAGTTCTTGAAGATATTTCCATTCAGAACTGTGACAGGTTGATAGTTGCAGGAGATTTCATAGATTGTGGCCCTTTTCCGGCTGAAACAATCCGTAGGTTACGCGCCCTCAATCCTGTAATAATCAGGGGCAATCATGAGGGCTATATATTGGACAATATTTTCAGCGATAAATACGAACACCCTCCCTTTCGCGCCCTCTATGCACCGGGTAAATGGGCGGCAGCGTGTCTTAATACTGAGGAAAAAAATTGGTTAGCCGAACTCCCCACTCGCGTAGAATTAAATTACGGGGAATCCCTAAATGTGCTGGTGGTGCATGGCTCACCGCGCCGGGACAACGAACCAATATATCCGAATATACCGGATGAACTGCTTGAAGAAATGTTTGAAGGCGAAAAGCAACTTCGCCGATTAGTTATAGCAGGTCATACACATCGTCCTACTCTCATACGTTGGCGGGACATGACTATAGTTAATTGCGGGTCGGTTGGCTACCCGATTGATGGCGATACCCGCTCATGCTACGCCATAGCAGAGTGGAATGGGGAGGATTGGGAGGTACAACATAGGAGAGTTGCATATAACCGAAGCGCAGCCCTGAAAGCAATCAAAAAAAATGCCAGCCTACATGAGGCTGGTCCAATCATGCGGTTCATCCAATATCTGGTGGAGACTGGCACAACCGCTGGGATGAGCGAATTTGTAAATCGGTATATCAAATCAGGTAATCACCCTACACCACCTGACGATATGGAACACCTCGAACTGGCAGTCATCGACTATCTAGGGCAATTTTATGGCAATTCTTAGAACTCGATGCGCCGTCTGGTATCCTCTAAAGCATCCGCGCCTTTGCTGGCATACAAGCGCAACACCATCACCACAAACACAGTGAGCGCAATTAGTATAATTACCCCTGCTACAGTAAATATCCAGATTGTGGCACTCTCAATTAACAAGATTAGAGTTGCCAACATTGTGAAAATTCCGGCATCGGCGGCAATTAGCCAAGTCAACCCAACACGAAATAAACGTGGGTTAATCATTCCAAAGCTGAAGGAAAGCGCGGCAAAAATAATGCCTAGACCACCTACCCACGCGCCAATCACAGTAATGCTGCTTATTGAACTTACAGCGGTAGGATCAGTCACAAAAGCAGTGTCAAGTACGATCATAAAATTATATCTCCTCGTATCAGGCTTACTTAACCGGATTCTATCTAAGGGATTGTAGCATGTGGAACTACAAGCAGAATATAGCCTAGACTACAATTATAATTCTCACTATTTGTAAATATTTGGTGAAAAATTAAAACAAATATTCATTGACAAACTTGCTACCCAATTGTAGCATGTTAATAATATTTTGGGAGTAACTTGAGATTTTCACCATTTAGCGCTTTAGGATAATGGATGTTTACAAAAATTGAGCAAGCCTACTGGCAGGGAAGCCAGTTTGCCTCCCCGAAACAACCCACTGTTGAGGTTTCGGATAGTTGGCTCAATAGTGAAGGGCAGCAACGCGCCCGTTACAAATTTGCTCGCGAATTAATGCGAGATAATGATGTCCTTGAAATAGGGTGCGGGAGTGGGCATAGTAGTGTCATGCTTCTTAAAAGTGGCGCCCGCAGCGTGACCAGTGTGGATAACTCCCCTGACGCAATCGAAAGCGCCCGTCAGCATTATGCCGCTTCCAACCTACATTACCAGTTAGCCGATTTCCAGAAATTGCCTTTCTCCAAAGCTAGTTTTGATGTTATCGTGGCTTTCGATATTATCGAGCAAGTAACCGACCCGGAGAGGCTTCTCAAAGAATTTCACCGCGTTTTACGCAGAGATGGCACTTTGATAATCTCCAGCCACAACCGACAATGTTTTTCAGATGGATATGCCCATAGACTGTACTTGAGACGAGGGTTTACTCCCCCTGAGTTGATAGAAATACTCTCTCGCCATTTCAAACCACCCTACCAGATTTATGGTCAGTTTGAAATAGAGCAACTTACTAATAGTGGCGGGTCTTTTCATATTCCAACCATAACTGAAGGTTTAAATATCGGAGATGTGAACTGTTCAAGAAAACCATTCCGACAAGGTCACGCATACCTCAGCGAGGATGATTTCGTTTTCAGTGAGCAGACTTTGGAAGAAGCGCCAATCTTGCTGGCTTTGTGCCATAAGTAAAACCAAATAGGATTTGTAACTTGTATTGCTAAAAAGTCATAAAACCTACAACTATAAGGGTCGCAAGGGAGGGGAGGTTCCCTTGAACTTATCTCCCCTTCCTTCTCTATGATTTGCACTCTAAAAACGTTTCTTGTAACTGTCCTGAAATTGCTACATGCCACGCCTTTTCCACAGCTTCAATAGACTGCTCAGGAATTTAGGTTTCGCTTACGCCACCAGAACTTGCGTATTTCATCGGCGAAAAATATCACCGGAGTCCACGCAAATACAAACAGCCAATCAATTATATCTAGTGGAGCGGTATTGAATAGACCCTGCATAAATGGTAAATATACCAACGAAATCAGCAAAACAAGCTCAACCCCTATTCCTATAAGCACCAGTCGGTTCTTGAAAAAACCAATTTTGAAAACAGAGTTGCGTTCGGTGCGGCACACAAAAACCGCGCCTACCTGTGTAGCTACAACCCCCGCCAGAGTCATAGTAGTAGCGAGTCGGTATATTTCGGTTCCTTCGGCTGCCAGCGGAACACCGGGCCAGCCAAACCTCCAGTTCAAAAAGAAATATGCCGACATTGAGGCTATAGATTCGATTAGCCCGTACCACAATAGCGCCCGTGCCAATAACCTTGGATTGAGCAATGGCTCTTTCTGAGAGCGGGGCGGCAATTCCATAACCCCTGTTTCGGGCGGTTCTGTACCTAGACCGATTGCCGGAACCATATCAGTACCGAGGTCAATCGCCAGCACTTGCATTACAGTTAGCGGCAACGGTATAGCCCCTCTCGAAAAAAGCATGGCTACAAAAGGAACTGCTTCCGCCATATTGCTATTAAACACATACATTGCAAATTTGCGGATATTGCTGTAAATGGCACGACCCTCTTCCACCGCATTTACAATCGAGGCAAAATTGTCGTCCGTCAGCACCATATCAGCGGCTTCTTTTGCCACATCTGTGCCGGCTTGACCCATCGCCACCCCGATATGGGCTTTTTTAAGTGCGGGCGCATCATTTACGCCATCGCCTGTAACCGCTACGATATGACCCAATTCCTGAAAAGCAGTAACAATCTTGAGTTTGTGTTCAGGTGTAACACGGGCAAAAATTACCTGCTCATCCTTTAAAATAGCTTTCAGGGCGTCATCGCTCATTCTATCTAGCAGCAAGCCGGTAATTATTTTGAAATCATCACCCGTAATTATACCGAGTTGCTTCGCAATACTGGCGGCAGTCAATTCGTAATCCCCGGTTATCATTACAACCCGAATACCGGCTTTATGGCAGCGTGCAATTGCCTCACCGACTCCCGCTCTTGGTTGGTCGCGCATTGCCACCAGACCGAGAAAAATTAAGTCGCGTTCCACAAGCTCAGGGGTAAAATCCACCGCACTATCAGGCAAAATGCGATATGCCAGCGCTAGTACCCTCAAGCCTTCTCGCGCCAGACTATCGTTTACCTGCATCACCTCAAGGCGTTGGCTCTCGCTTATTGCCGATATTTTTTCTTCCTGCTGGATAAAGTTGCATAGCTCTAGTACCTCGCGGGGAGCGCCTTTAACATAAGCCACCTGCGCCCCACCCTGCCGATTAATGGTACTCATACGCTTGCGGTACGAGTCAAAGGGTAACTCGCGAATACGTGGGTTCTCGGTAGCTTCGGCTTTCAAATCAATCCAACCCTTCAACGCTGCTACTTCCAGCGAAGCTTCGGTGGGGTCGCCCAATTCGCGCCATTTCTGTGAGCCATCATCAGGGGGTAGTAACCGCGCATCATTGCATAAGCTGGCAATCTTCAAACCAAGATGAAGGTCTCCGGTCACTGGAGTATTTACTTTTTGACCATTCTCAACAATATGTCCTTGCGGGGCATAGCCTGTTCCGGTAAACTCATACATGTGTCCCGGCAACCACAGATGTGTAACCGTCATCTCGTTCTGAGTCAGCGTTCCGGTTTTATCGGTGCAGATTACAGTGGTACAGCCAAGCGTTTCCACTGCCGAAAGCCTTTTGACCAGCGCCTTGCGTTTTGCCATACGCTGAACACCCAACGCCAACGCCAACGTAACGGTTGGCAACATTCCTTCCGGCACAAACGCTACAATCATGCCCATCGCAAAGATAAAACTGGTGGCAAGGTCAACTTTAGCTAGAAATATTGCCAGTACAAAAAAGAGAGAGCCAATCCCGGTGGCAAGCATTGTAACAATTTTGGTGACGCGACCTAGTTCGCGCTGGAGCGGGCTTAGCTCATCGGTTACATTTAGTGTGAGATGGGCGATTTTGCCAAATTCAGTTTGCATACCTGTTGCAGTTACAACAGCGGTAGCTCTACCGGAAGCCACACCCGTTCCGGCGAAAATTAGATTCGCAATATCTGCGACTCCTAATTCGGTGTGCAAAGATGCTTCTCTGGTTTTACGAACCTGACGCGACTCACCCGTCAAGGTGGATTGGTCAACCCGAAGGTCAGACTCAGCAATGATACGGGCATCGGCGGAGATATTATCGCCCTCCTCCAGCAAAATCAGGTCGCCCGGAACCAGTTCCTCCGCTAGAATCTTGCTCTCGCTACCCTCTCGAAGCACTCTGGCATAATTGGGCAACATCCGTTTGAGCGCTTCGGTAGCTTTCTCCGCCTTGTATTCCTGCCAAAAACTAAAAACCCCGTTAATCAGGTTGACCGTCCAGATGGCGATTCCAAGTTGAGGGGCATTTGCCAAAAAGCCGACAATACCGCCTGCCCATAGCAAAAGCGCCATTAGGTGGGTAAAATTTGCCAGAAATTTCAAGATAAGGGGAGTTTTATGTCCTTCGCTGAGCGTGTTGCGCCCGAATTTCTCCAGTCGAACTTGCGCTTCAGCCTGTGTTAAGCCCTGCGGTGACGTATTAAAAGCCTTGTAAACCTCGTCAACAGGAAGGAGGGATAACTGAGAACCATCCTTCCTGCTTTCAACAAGAAGCTGCATATAAATCACTTCTCGCCTTTCCAAGTCTTTGGCAATTATTAGCGACAGCCAACGCCCCTGAAAATTCTATAGATTGGCGATTTCAAATGGCTCAATCTGGTCTGCTGCTTCAAAACCAAAAACTTTTGCATAGAAATAAAACTCAGCCTCCAGCGTGCGCTTGATATTCTCAGCCCGCCTGAAACCATGTTGCTCACCCTCAAACGGGATGTAAGCAACCGGAATGCCTTTTTGCTTGACTGCCTCATACATCGTCTCAGCCTGATTTGGTGGCACTACTTTATCTTCAAGTCCCTGAAACAGAATTATTGGGCAACGCAACCCTTCGGTGTGGTATATCGGAGAGCGGGCGTGATACAAATCCAATCGCTCTGGGTATGCGCCGATGAGATTATCCAGATAGCGCGATTCAAATTTATGCGTGTCACGAGCAAGTGCCTCTAAATCGCTGACTCCATAGTAGCTTGCCCCCGCTTTGAAAGTATTTCGGAAGGTTAGGGCGCAAAGTGTGGTATAACCTCCCGCGCTACCGCCCTGAATAGCCAGCCGATTTTCATCAACCAACCCCTGTTGTGCCAGATGCAATGCCCCATTTACGCAATCATCCACATCCACAACACCCCAATTGTCGTTGAGCCGCTCGCGGTATTCGCGCCCATAGCCAGTGCTGCCCCCATAGTTCACATCTAGAATCCCAAATCCTCGACTAGTCCAATAGGCAAAGCTAAGCGAAAGCAACGCGGGCGAAGCGGAAGTAGGTCCCCCATGACTCCTCACCACCAAGGGCGGAAGGGCGCCATCAAGGACGCGAAAATCCTTGTTGGCAGGTGGATAATAAAGGGCGTAAGCGTTAAGCCCACCGTTAGTAGGAAATTCAACCGCATACGGGCTGGAAATATAACCGGAATCTACTTCAAGAGTGGAGGCAAGCTTGTGTACCCGCATTTCACCGCTTGAAAGGTTATACTCAACTACTGCCGTCGTTTTGTTTGAGCCGCCCGCAATCATCAAAACCCGGTTGCCGCTTACCTTAAGATTAGCGATATAATTGTAGGGCTGGATAACCCGCGAAAGGATTTTGCTCTGAAGATCGAGAATGCCAAGATTCCAAAAGCCGTTCTGGGTAAAGGCGCAGACTATGTTCCCATCGGGAGTAAAGCCATAGGTTTGTGTACCGAACACCCACATGGGTCGTCCAAATTCGGCTTCCATCGGATATAGCGGCTCAATCTGTGCATCTTTTACCCGATAGAGATTCCACCATCCGGTGCGGTCTGATACAAAATATAACAAGCCATCCGGCGACCAAGTGGGCTGGTAAATGGACTCTCGCAAACCACCCGCCACCAGTTCAGCCTCGCCTAGCGTACCATCCGGCAACACCGATGCTAACCTAAGTTCGCAACCAACCCACGGCATGTTGGGGTGACTCCACTCTAACCATGCCAACTTTGTACCGTCCGGGCTAAGACGCGAACAAGCATAAAAGTCTTTGCCCGATACCAGCACCTCACCGCCATTCTCGCTGCTCAAGCTTAGGCTTAGGCTCACGATGGTGTTGACAGGTTCATGCCCATCCGCTGTATGGTCTTCGCGAACAGTAATCAAGCGGTTGCGGTGTTGGTCATATATATAATCGGCATAGCGCAAAGCAACCGCAGGGGTAAGCACTTCCGATACGCCCCCTTCAACCTGACGGTACAAACGTTGGTCGGCAAAGTTTGAGAAGTAGATAACTTCATCATTAATCAGAAATGCGCCGCCGCCGTACTCATGTACGCGAGTGCGTATGTTAAAGGGGGCTAGGGTTAAATCAATTCCATTACCCGAAGCATCAGGTCTAACCAATACAACCCGCCCGCCTTCTTTGGGGCGACCCTCCAGCCAGTAAATATCCGTGCCGTCAAATGCAATATCCACCAGATTAACCGCATCAGAAACAATCATATCGGTGCTTATAGGAGATTTCCAACTGCCATAAGGCGCTATCTGAACCACAAGATTCTCCTTCATAAAATAATTTCTATCTTCAAGACTCGATTATCTCAATTTTAACGCCCTACTCGATTTCCTGATGTTGAAGTTATACACTTTATGCGCCATTTCCAGCGCGGGTAATAGTGTATAACCGTAAAAGCCATGTCCTCCACCAAGTTTGACTAGTATTAATATTTTACCACTATTTGTTAGCATTATAAGCATAACGCCGTAATAGCATCAGGGCTGTTACATAGTCAAAAGCTTGACAAAAATCTGAGGCACCCGCCAGAGGGAAGAGGATAAGTTCAAGGGGACACCCCTTGCAACCGCCCTTCTATACAACTGCCTTAGGCATAAGCCATTATATAGTTGGACTATTCTATTTATTTGATTATAATAAGCCAAACAAGTTAAATGATTGCCTTGAAACTGAGTGTGTAAACAACTTTGTTTGGTGGAAATAATAGATATAAACAGCATAGAAGCGTGAGTTACCGGAGGCGTAAAAACAAACGCCTTTGGCAACTTCTTTTAATGCTCTCAATGCCAGCATTATTAGTCATTCTGGGTTTCTACCTGATGCCGTCTCTAGCTTCAGAGTCACGTGACCGTAGTATGCCCAGAGATACACTAGCTAACGATGCGGGTTATTTAGTACGCGGCACACCTATAGCGCCTGATTCTGCCGGGCGGGGTAATTATCCCACTGCCAGTTATTCCTACGAAATTTTTTATAACCCATGGCAACGGCTTGACGGTCCAATTAATTCCGGCAAAGTGCAAAGAGCCTATACATTTGGTAATAACCCCGGACCTGCTTTTCTCGAACAGTACCATTCCGATAACTCCGATAACCAAAATCTCAAGATGGTGCAATATTGGGAAAAGGGTCGGATGCAACTGGAAAATGACAACACCGCTTCGATTGTAATAGCGCCCCTTGCCTACGAATTAATCAGTGGACAGGTGCGTATGGGCGATAAAGAAACGCTGCAACTTGCCGGATGTAAAACTCCTATTTATGGTGAAGTCAGTAGCGATAACCCTGCTCCTACTTATAAATCTCTTTCTAGTATAACCAGCCTGAAGCCCGGAACTAACCGAGCTGAAAAGCAAGTTGGGCTGATAGCAAATGCAACGTTAAATCAGGTTGGGCAGGTTGGAAGCGGCGCCGACGTATCGTTGGGTTTATATAACGTGAAAAACGTTAATTATGTGGAGCAAACCAGTCATAATATCCCCAATGTTTTCTGGGATTTCCTGAACCGCAGCGGCTCTATTTCTCAGAACGGTGTGAATACCACCGAGCGATTGTATAACTGGTCACAACAGTTTGGAATGCCACTCAGCGAACCTTACTGGATAAAAGCTCTTATCAACCAGCGAAATCAAGATATTCTAATTCAGGTCTTTGAAAACCAAATACTAATCTACAATCCCTCCGTCAAGCCGGAACTTAGAGTTGATACTGCTAATATAGGGCAGCATTACTACGAATGGCGCTATGCCGGAAACGAGTTTGTAAGCGATACAACCCAAAACATCAAAGCGCAAGGGGCATCGCCAACTCCCACAGGGGCAAGGCTGTTAATCGGTAACGAAAGCATAATGCGGATTATAAATATTGAAAATGGGCGCATGAGCCGCAACATGCTGATAAACCGGATAAATGGGCAAGTATATGCCGACTTGAAACCTTTTGTAAATATAAGCGGATTCTCAATTGGTCTAGAGGGGCAAAATCAAGCTGCCTATCAAATAAAAGGTGACGATTTTAGCCTGACCGGGTTTAGTATGCCGGTATGGAGTGATACGGAAAAGGAACTGGTATTAAACGGACAATTTTCATTCCTCGGAGCTACTTTAGAACTTAAGTTACACTACCGGGCGTTAGCCGGACAAGATTTTATTGAAAAATGGGTTGAGCTAACATCAAACGATAAACTGAAAGATTACCGGGTGCGCTCTGCCACAATTGAGGATTCGCAGGTTGAAAAAAGCCTAACGTCGGCAATACCAACACCGGAAGAAGAGACCCTGCCCATGCTTGTTCCGGTTGAAAAAACCAGCAGTGTACCCGCGGGCGCAATCCTCACCGACCTGATGGTACACGAATCGGGCGATGGCGGTCTATATTTCTTCTCTGCTAATCCGTTGGGTGGTGAATATGCCACGAAGCAGGGCATCACCATAATGCAAGAGGATAACCAATCGCTTGGAAGTGGTTTTACCAGTGGTAAAGCAGTGTTAGGAGTATATTCCGGGCGGAAAGAATTGGGCTATAAAAAATTTAGCCAATATCTACAAAATTATTACAGTAAAATTGGCGCAAAATGGCAACCGGTATGGTACAGCACTTGGTATCCCTTTACCACCCAGATAAACCAAGATGTTGTGAACACCCAATTTGAGAAAATCAAGGATTTGGGTTTTTACGATGTCTTGCACCTAGATGCAGGTTGGGAGGGCGGTATGCCACTCGAACCCGACCCACAGAAATTTCCGCAAGGACTAAAGCCCCTAGCAGATAAAACCGCCGCGCTAGGTATGGGTTTGGGTATTTGGATTAATCCTTTCTCAAATGGCTACAGCAAATATGTATATTATACTGATTTGTATCGAACCCATCCTGAATGGCGCTTGAAAGGCACAGAGCAACAGATAGAAGGGAAACTATACACCAGCGGAAAATATGGGGTTAATACCGATTACTATGCCTATGTGAGTAATAAGCTCAAAGACCTTGTTAAAAATTACAATGTCAAGGTTATTTATTGGGACGGCGCAGATTGGAATATCCCCGATTCCGAAGTACCTAACCTAACCGAAGACCAACGCCGGATTGAAAGAATCAAGGGCTTAAAGCGTCTCAGCGCGTTGGCTGATGAACTACGAGCCATACGCCCGGAGCTTGTTATTGTGGCGTGGAATAGCACCGTTAATGTGCATTTATTAGGTGCGGTGGAACAGTTGCAGCTTTCAGACAAATGGGACTTACCGCTCGGTAAAAGCGAACTAACGCGCTTGCAACAATTTTATTCTGCCACTTATCACATGCCCTATTATGCAATTTGGGGTGACTGGTACAGTATTAGCTACCGTGAAAATTCCGATAATAATCTAACGAAAGCTCCGCAGGAACTTATATACGCAGAAGCAAGTATGATTGGGGCAGGCGCGTTTAATGCCGGAGCCAGCCTTGACCTTACTAAAGCCCCACAAGATTTACTGGACTATATCAAGAAGCTTTTTACTTGGCGCAAGAGTTTTGAGCCGTATTTCAAAGTGTATCAGCATATTCTTGATTTCCCATCCGACTCTCAAATTTTTGGGGAGGGTCATATCATTAATGGGAAAGGCTTTATTATTCTCAATAATCCCACCACCAAAGAGGTGCAAACCACGCTACCCTTGAGCGCACCTGAGCTTGAGCTTAACCCCAATCATAGTTATCGACTCTTTGACTGGAGTAGCCTGACAGGAGCGCAGGGAAAGGGAGAAGCAAAACCCGGAGAGGGCGTGCCTATCACCATACCGCCACGCAATGTCAAGATTATCGGTATAGAGATAGAAGGTTGGCCCAACTAATCTTGCCAAAATTTCAGAACTTCTGGTCAAATGATTTTTGCGTAATTCTGAAGGCTATAAAAAAGGACGAACTTTCAAGGTTCGTCCCTTTTTGAATTTTTCGCTATGTTAGCTTGCCAGAGCGGCTTTGATAGCGCGTTTAGCAAACACATCCGCCATCGCCCTGCGATATTCCTGTGAACCATGCAAGTCCGAAAGCGCGTCCACATCAGCGGCGCTTCCGCTACAAGCAGCCTCGATGGTGGCAGCGTCAAGTTTCTTTCCGACTAAAGCATTTTCCACTACTGCGCTACGCATTGGAACCGCTGCCAGACCGCTGAAGCCAATCGCGGCGCTGGTGCAAACTCCATTGCCATCCACCCCGATAATTGCTGCCGCCCCAACCACCGAAAAGTGACTGGCTTTGTTGGCAAGCTTCTTGTAGCTTGTCTTCTTACCCGCCGGAGTAGGGAAGCTAATTTCGGTAAGGATTTCGCTCGGTTCAATGCTAGTGGTCAGAATAGATACGAAGAAATCGCTCAAAGCTACTACCCGCTCACTCTTGCTACTCTTGAGAGTAACGCTGGCATCTAGCGCAAGTAGCACTGCCGGAAGGTCGCTAGAAGGGTCGGCGTGTACCGTGCTGCCGCCGATTGTACCCCAGTTCCGCACCTGAACATCGCCGATAGTGCTGGCGGCTTCCGGTAGGATAGGGGCTTTCTGCTTGAGCAGGTCGCTAGTTTCAAGCGAGTAGTAATTGGTCATTGCGCCGAGTTTAATTCGGCCACCCTCTTCCTTAATGTAAGAAAGCTGGCTACGCAAGCCTTTTATGTCAATCAGTACGCCCGGTTGAGCAAGGCGCAAGCGCATAGCCGGAATAAGGCTATGCCCCCCCGCCAAGATTTTGGCATTATCGCCATGTTCGGAGAGAAGCGAAAGAGCCTCATCCAAAGCGGCGGGAGCAAAATAATCGAATGTGCTGGGTATCATCTATTTTCTCTCCTATTTTCCGTGGATTACGCGCCACAGCTTCTCAGGGCGCAACGGCATATCTATATCTTTTACACCGGTATTAATCAAAGCATCCATTAGCGCATTCACCACGCAAGGAGTGCTGGCGATAGTACCAGCTTCTCCTACGCCTTTTACTCCCATCGGATTCACCGGGCTAGGGGTACAAGTGCTACCGAGTTCAAAGTGCGGCAATTCGACAGCGTTAGGTACAGTGTAATCCATCAAAGTACCAGTTACCAACTGACCATCGCTATCATATACTATTTCCTCATACAGAGCTTGCGCGATACCTTGCGCTAGTCCGCCATGCACCTGTCCTTCCACCAACATGGGGTTGATTTGGTTGCCGACATCGTCCACTGCCACATACTTGAGGAATTTTACTTCTCCAGTATCAGCTTCCACTTCTATTGCACAAATGTGTGTACCGAAGGGGAAAGTAAAGTTGCCGGGTTCAAAAAAGCGGGTGGACTCCAGACCCGGCTCAATACCATCGAACGGGTTCACGTAGGCGCGGAATACCACTTCCTGAATCGTCACGCTTTTGCCGCCAGCAGCGCCCTTTACTGTATATTTACCGGCATCGAATACAACATCTTCCTCGCTGGCTTCCAGCATAGAAGCGGCTATTTTGTTAGCTTTTTCTTTAACGGTTTCGATTGCCAACGATAGCGCTGCACCACCAACCGCAGTACCACGACTACCGTAGGTTCCTAAACCATAGGATGTATTGCTTGTGTCACCGTGCTTAACGATAACGTCGTTATAATCCAGCCCGAACTCAGTTGCGACCATCTGGGCAAAGCTTGTTTCCTGCCCTTGACCATGCGGGGATGCGCCGCTGAATACAGTGGCTTTTCCGGTTTTCTCAAAACGCAGGGTAGCAGACTCCCATCCGCCTCCGGTGAACATTCCCTTGCTAGGACCCATTCCACAGACTTCAGAATAGCTGCTCATGCCAATACCAACATAACGACCTTGTGCGCGAGCATCTGCCGCCATTTTCTGCATATTGGCATAATCAAACATTTCCAACGCTTTGTCCAGCGCAATATCATAATCGCCGCTATCATAGGTAAGCCCAACTGGAGTAGCAAAGGGGAATTTATCTTTAGCGATAAAATTTTTGCGGCGGATTTCTGCTTGATCCATACCTATTTCATTCGCCAACAAATTGACGATACGCTCAATGAAATAGGTTGCTTCCGGGCGACCAGCACCTCGATACGCATCCGTTGAAACCTTGTTGGTCAAAACGTTGTAAACCTTGAAATAAGCGGCTGGTATATCGTAAGCGCCGGTTGCCATCAAGCCGGTGAGAGCGGAAATACAGGCAGTTAGCACCTGATAATATGCGCCTATATCTTGATAAGCGGTAATATCAATTCCGAGAATCGTACCGTCTTTATTGGCAGCGATACGCACATAATCAATTTGTCCGCGCCCATGAATCATGGAAGCTAGAGATTCGCTGCGAGTTTCGCTCCATTTTACCGGACGACCTAGTTTGCGAGCGGCATAGGCACAAACCAATTCTTCGGGGTAGTAATTAAGTTTTGCGCCAAAACCTCCGCCCACTTCCGGCGCAACCACACGCACCTGATGTTCGGGAATGCTCAAGGTTAATGCTAAGAAAGTTCTGGTATAGTGCGGAATCTGGGTGCTGGTATAGAGGGTAAGCGCATCCTCGCCTTTTTGCCAGACCGCTACACAACCTCGCCCTTCCATTGGGCTTGGGGCAAGGCGCTGGTTGTTAAAGCGCTGCTCAACGATTACTTCCGCATGGGCAAAAGCCTCTTTAGTCTTGGCAGCATCGCCAAATTCGAGAGTCGCGCCTATATTGTTGGGAATGCCATCATGTACCAGCACGGGTAAGCCCTTCGCCGCTTCTTCAACATCAACTACTGCCGGAAGTTCTTCATATTCCACGTTGATAAGTTCGGAAGCATCACGAGCAGTAGCGCGGTCATCGGCAATTACCACCGCTACTATTTCACCGACATAGCGAACTTTATCACTGGTAATGGCAGAGTGGGGTGGAATTATGCAATTAGCTCCAAACGGCACTGCAACCATCTCCCCCGCTTTACCCTTCAAATCTTCGCCTGTTAACACCGCCAGAACACCGGGGTGCTTTTTAGCGGCAGAGGTATCAATGTTCTTGATACGGGCATGCGCGTAATCGCTACGTAAGAAGTGAGCATAGGACATATTTACAAACTTGAAATCATCGGTATAACTGGCATTACCGGTGATGAGGCGGGGGTCTTCTCGGCGCTTAATGCGTGCGCCGACCATACCGGAAATAGCTCCCATATATATTTATAACCTCCTCGTTATTTTGAAAACAGGTTTTACTACGATGTTACTTTAGGCTTTGGCGGTGGAATTTTTAGCAGCATGCTGCACTGCTTTTACAATATTCTGGTAGCCGGTGCAGCGACACAGGTTACCTTCGATACCCTTGCGGATTTCCTCTTCAGAGGGGTCAGGATTGCGTTGTAAAAGCTGTTCGCTGGATAGAATCATACCCGGTGTGCAATAACCGCATTGCAAGCCGTGTTCTTCCCAGAAACCTTCCTGAAGAGGATGTAGTTTCCCATCTTCAGCCAAACCTTCAATGGTGGTAATTTCCCCACCATCGGCTTGAACCGCAAAGGCAGTACAGCTTTTTATGCTATTACCGTTTAGAAGAACTGTGCATGCGCCACATTGGCTGGTATCGCAGCCGATATGGGTTCCGGTCAATGCTAACTCCTCTCGCAAAAAGTGAACCAACAAAGTGCGTGGTTCAACGTCACGAGTATAAGTAGTCCCGTTTACGGTCAATGTAATAGTCCTCTTCACGAGTTTTACTCCTCTTACTAACTAAGATTGAATACCAGGATTTACTGCTTCTTTATTAAGCGTATCTTGATTGTAAGGTTGCTTTTCGATACTTTTAAAAAAGTTTCCGATTAGCAATTTGGCGAGTGGCGAGAGCATGCGCGTTCCAATATCGGCAAGTTTCCCACCTATATGCACCACCCCTTTGTATTTAACTAAGGTGTAGAGCTTATTGCCTGCGTCAAATTCCTCAAAATCAAAAACAGCCTGCCCATTGAGGTGGCTATGCGTGCCGCCACCTTCTATTGATAAAATGTAGTGGAAAGGTTTTTGAACTTCGGTAAGGCGAAGTATTCCGTTGTAGGTTCCTTTAATAGAAGCAACCCCTATTTTCAAGGTGGCTTCATATTCTTCAGGGGAAATTTGAAGCAGTTTTTCGCAACCGGGCAGAGCTTTCTCCAGAATTTCTCTGTCCATAATCTTGCTCCAAACAAGCTCAGGAGGCGCTTTTAATTTATAATCGCCGTTGATTTCCACCTGATAAAACCCTCTAAAGCATTTGATGGGTTATTTTGTAAAAAACAGAATTAATGATGAACGGCAATCTCCAGACGTGCCAAGATTTCTTCAAATGCTTCTTTAATTTTTTGCTTAAAACCTTCAAAGGCAGCATTAAAGAGGGGATTACCAGCATCCATGTTGAGCCGATAGTTGAGAATAGTTCTAGTGCCTTCAGGATGGCTATCTGTGCCTTCTTCCGGCATAACTTCGTTCGGGTGTTTTAGCTCGAAGGTTCCTTCAACTGTTTTAACCAGCTTATTCTCAACATTAAAATTGCTACTATGATTGTGAATTATATCATTGAATATAAGTTGGGCATCATGCAACCCTTTTAATATTGCAAAGTCCACCATAACTGCGACATCGTATAGGGCTTCGCCAACTTGCTCGAATTTTTCTGCTTGAACCGCATTTTTCCATACTTCCGCGCTAAAAAGTGATTTCCACACTTCTTCGCGGTCAATTTTCATAGGAACGTTACCGTTGATTTCCATAACCGTAGTTCTTTTTGGTATTTAATTACCATGATTAGTATTAATTAAACCACTATTTGCGCCCGTAATCAGGGAAGCGAAAAGCCATTTCGCGGATAAACAACCCGCCATGACCCATCTGTGCAATATCTCGGTTAGTTAACCGTTCTCCGGCACAAAATCGAGCCAGAAACAAATCACCTAGTGTAGTCTCCGAGAACATGCCACAGCTTGCCAGACCAAATATTGCCATTTCATCCCAGTAAGCCAGCCAAAATAGTGTTCCGGGATGGGCGGGCGCTCCTTGACGTTCCATCCGCGCCCCCACTTCTTGCAAAGCGCCAAAGATGGGGTCGAGCGGGTCGGAAGAATGACCACCCACATGTAATACCAGTTCTGCCCCTTGCTGCTTAAATGCCCTGAGTCTTTCCGCTAATTCGGATTGGTGATTTTGCACTTGCTGTACACCCAAGTTTTCTGCCCCAAACCAATCTAATTTGCCTCGGACAGAATCTACAAAGCGTTTTTGCACCGATTCTTTAAGAATTTCCCGGTAAATTACCCCGATTTTTCGTGGCAAGAAGGGTTTTACATCAATAATTGGCGCACCTTCACAAAGTTGTGCCGCTGCTTGCAATTGCACTTTGGGATAAACCAGCGAAGTAACTTTAGCACCCGCTACCTCTCTCCCGACTTCAATTGCCATATGATTGTAAAGGGTAAAAACTGCTACTCCGGGCAGTTCATTCAAGCGTTCCAGTCTATCCAAATCAATACTCAGCAACCCACGTACTTTAGCCAGCAAATTATAGCGGCTTTCACGCGGACCGGATAGTTCGACTCCTATACCTGCCACCATTTGTGCAAGCGCCAAGGCTGCTGCATCTTCGCTGACATCGCCTACTCCCGGTACAATTAGGTGCAGTTCGTAGCCTTTTGGGGCATTAGTTGTCAGACTCATTATTGCTGCTCTGGTTTCAGCATTATCCGATAATATTTGACCCTTGCGGAAAAGATAACCACTACCTTTACCGAAATCAGGAATATTAGCAGCCACAACTTTATTTTGCAGTTCAGGCAAAACAAGTTCAAGAGGGACAGCATCTATAAGCTCAAGCTGCAAAGTAATTACTTCCAATTTCCCGCCTATCTTCGCCGGTAAATTGTCATGCTATTTAAAAAACAGATGGATTCATTTGCTTGATTGGTTCTCTCCGTTAACTACTTGTGGTCAGGATAGTAGCAGATGTATGTCGATTTGTAAAGCTAAATGCGATTAGCAAGCTCTAAAAAGCATCCAATAATGGCAGAAGCTATATAAAATAAAAAGGTCGGGGCGAGAGGATTCGAACCTCCGACTTCTTGCTCCCAAAGCAAGCACTCTACCGGGCTGAGCTACGCCCCGAATATTCGGTTCGCTTAGGATAATGCAACCTGCCACAAAAGTCAAGGTGACTGAAATAATGGGGTGTGGCAAGAATTTTTGTAACCATTCACAGGAGGTGTTTTTCTTGTGGTATCAAGTATAGAACAACCACAACATATTGATTTAATTAGGTTGCACCAAATCTTATTTTTGGTTAGCTATACAACATATGGTATGCTTTTCCCTAAACCATACAACTTTTCCGGACCCCGTGAACGGTTACGGATTTTTGCAAAGGGAAAAGTAGTAGCCTTGCCGATGGTCATTCTACGCCAGGGATGATGAGCAGCAGGTTTGTATAAGGCTTTGCTCACCTTTCGCATTTCAACTGTTCGGGCAGTATCGTTACCAGAATTTAGCACAGCTAAAGAGGTCTTTGGGGCTGGTAACACTGGACCTTCCAAATGCTCTGGCATTGGTGGATTTCCAGTGTGACCGCTTCCTCAAACTCTCGAACCCCTGCCATACGGGAAAAGTAGCTTAAGGCTCTGCTATGTACTACCGCTTCCCCTCCCTCCATTACGCCTTCTTCCACTTCA
>Ga0194047_10000093_pt1 | contig 62638 bp, 51 predicted proteins | sample JunL225m_MetaG_2_FD_160070 | JGI IMG/M metagenome (GOLD analysis project Ga0194047, IMG submission 160070) | Anoxic zone freshwater microbial communities from boreal shield lake in IISD Experimental Lakes Area, Ontario, Canada - Jun2016-L221-5m | ecosystem: Environmental > Aquatic > Freshwater... | reverse complement strand
GGCCTCCGGATGATCATCTAAGTCTCCAAAATGATGGCTATGAGAGTCAATGAAACCAGGCGCTAACACAAGGCCATGCCCATCTATTACCTGCTCGTTTTGATTGGCTTTTAATTGGCCTACTTGCATGATCTTCTTTCCCTGCATTCTTACCGATGCACTATACGCAGGCTTACCTGTACCATCAATTAATTGCACATTCGTAATGAATTGTGTTAGTTGATTAGAATTATTTTTTTGTGCAAACAACCCGGTACTGATTGTTAGAAGCAATAGAAAAGAAAATATACTTATAAATTTTGTTTTCATTTTAATAGGTTGTTTTGCATTTTAGTTTTTTTATCAATTTATTCATGATACATTAAATCATACAAATTTATTACCAAAAACGAATATACATAGCAGCTACTAATCCAAGTACAATAATGACCATTGCCAAATGCGCATTAGTCAATTTATATTTAGTACCGTCATCTATTAAATCGTTTTCATGTGTTTGTCCGCTCTTATCTAATAAACTTACTAGCACAATAGTAATCATGGTAAATGCAAATACCAATCCCATTTGAATTAAATAAGGAATTTCAAACCCGCCATGTCCATTAGAATAAGCTGTATATAAAATAGTTTCATTACCCGCCCAGCCCACAATAAATTTATCAAAGACGATAGACAATATGACACCTACAATAATTCCAGTAATGGCCGCTTTTGAAGTGGCTTTTTCCCAGAAGAAACCTAATAAGAAAACAGGGAAGATGGCAGGTGAAATATAACCAGTATATTTTTGAATAAATTCAAATCCGCCTTTACCCCCAATACCCAATGCATCCTGCCAATTAATAATAATAGCAATGATTAAAGATATAATAATGATAACGCGTCCAGTAGTGACTATTTTTGTATCAGAAGCGTTTCTATTAATATATTTTTTATAAATATCTAAAGAATAAATAGTAGAAATACTATTGGCCTTACCAGCTAAGGAGGCCACAATCGCTGCCGTTAAAGCCGCCATAGATAAGCCTTTCAAGCCAATTGGCAAGAACCCTACTACTGAGGAATAAGCATTGTCTTGGTTCAATGTTCCATTGCTTAACATTTGCTGTTGCAATGCTCCATTTTGATGTAATACAAAAGCAGCTATACCAGGAAGCACCACTAGTATGGGCATTAATAATTTTAAAAAGGCGGCAAATAAAATTCCTGTTCTTGCGGTTTTTAAATCGGCCCCTAAGGCTCTTTGTGTAATGTATTGATTGCATCCCCAATAATTTAAATTTGCTACCCACATACCTGCAGCCATCATGGCAAGTCCTGGTAAGCTTGAATAATCGTCAATTTGTTTTTGTGTTGCACCTGTGCTTGGCTTATCAAAAATCATTTTAAAATGATCGGGGGCAACTTTTAATAAATGATTAAATCCTGCAATGGCATTACTACCATAACCAAATTTTTCTCCTACCACTGTTAAAGCTATATAAGAAGTAATGAATCCGCCAATGGTTAAAACCAATACTTGTATTACATCGGTGTAGCCAATTACTTTCATTCCTCCTAAAGTGATAAACAAGGCAAATAGTGCAAGGCCTATCATTATTAAATGAAAGTTGGCTCCGCCCGTTAAATTATTAATGGCGATAGCGCCTAAATATAAAATAGAAGTAAGGTTTACAAATATGTATAAGAACAACCAGAAGATAGCCATGATCATGGCCACTGTTTCATTGTACCTTGTTTTTAAAAATTGGGGCATGGTGTAAATTCTGTTTTTCAAATACACCGGCATAAAAAATACAGCCACTACTACTAAAGAAACTGCTGCGATCCACTCATAAGCAGAGATAGCAATACCTAATCTAAAACCATTCCCACTCATGCCAATAAATTGCTCGGCAGAAATATTAGAGGCAATTAAAGAAGCACCAATCGCCCACCATGTTAATTGACCTTCTGCTAAAAAGAAATCTGTTGAATTAGAAGTAGCCGATTTTTTTCTTTTATAGATCCAAAATCCATAGCTGGCTATTATTAGGAAATACATGACAAATACAATATAATCGTAGGTTTGAAGTCCTTTTTGCATTTCGTTTGGTTTTGGTCTTAAAATTAGGTCATATACTCAAAAAGGCACTCTTTTGAACTGCCTTTTTTACTAAAAACCCAACCAATCTTAGTCCAAACCTAATTTAACAATATGCTTTATTTGTATAAGTAAATAAATAATAACTACCCACACTGCAAGGATAATCCCATATGCTAAAAATTCCAACCAATAAGGGGAATGACCTCTTCGCGCAAATAAACTGCGGTGATTGTAATTGGTCATATAAATTAATTTTGCACCCCAAGGAACGGTCGTCTCCGCAGTTAGATTTCCATAAACATCATTATCTATTACATTAGCAATAAGGACTAAGTTCCCTTTACTATCTCCTGGCAGACTGTCTCTTTTAAATTCAGCATTAATATTTCCTGCAGTATCCGTAACATACGTTGCCGTTTCATTGATGTTTAAATTTCCTCCTATTCTTTTAACTGCTAGAACCATTTCAACACCAGGCATTGGTTTCCAAATGGTATCCGACAACACCAATAATTTTGCATGTACCATCTTACCTTCTAATGTATCTATTTTTAATTTTGCTTTTGTTATAGTGGTGCTTCCAGTTGCTTCGTCAAATTCTTTAGTAGTAGCACTTACAACAATAAAATTTTGTGTGGCAGATTTTATCCATTCTGTTTTAGCCTTTGGTGTAACTAGAACAATTAGTTCTCCTCGTGCAGTAGTAGTGCCAATTCCAATTAAATTTTTTTTATCTTGTTCGTTATTAATGAATACCTTAACAGAGATATTTTCAATTTTTTGAAATTTTCCATCAATTTTTGATTTAGCCTGCACGACTAAATGTTGCATAAGATTATTGTCATTGTAATACTTTAGCCCAAGGACCAATCTATTTTTTTCAATGGATTGTGCATTTAAAAAAGATGGTAAAAATCCTATAAAGAATAAGACAGATTTAAAAATGTTTTTCATTTTCATGGCTTTCGGTTTCAAGTATGGTTTCATGAATGGGGATAATAGGGAATATTCTTGCAAAGAAAGTAATGACCAATAATGCGCCGGCTAAAGAAGCTAAAGCAATGGACCACTCTTCCCAACTCGGAAAATAATGATGATAACTTGCGGGAACATCATGCATAGGCAAAAATGGATGCAATAAAGTTGGGGTTACAATTAAATATCTTTTAAACCAAGAACCCACCACCACCAATAATCCTGCAATAAATGCGGGAAAGGGTCTTCGACCCTTTGGAAATAATAATATCATGATAGGAATAAACATTGCAGTAAAAATGGCAAACCAAAATAAAGGCGCAAACTCTCCAGTAAACAATCCTAGTAAATGTTCCTCCTCTGATTTTTTCATTTTAAAAGCAGGTACTAAAAATTCATTGATGTTAAAATACAAATACAACAGTGCCAACATAACCAATACTTTCCCCATTCTATCAAAATGATCGTAAGTGATGTATTTTTGTAGCTTATAATGTTTTCTAAAAACATACATAGCAACTACTACACCACCCGCGCCTACTAAAAATGCTCCTGAAATAAAATAGGCACCAAAGTTGGTACTATCCCATCCTGGTCGATAAGTTGTTGCAAAAAGCCAAGAGGTAACTGTATGAATTGAAAATGCAACAGGGATGATAGAAATAGCCAATATATTAATGGCCTTATGGGTAATTTTAAATTGCGCTGGCTTGTCTTTCCAATGAGCACCTAAAAATACATAAAATTGATGTAGCCATCTTCTGTTACGTTCTTTGTATCCAATCATTATTTTTAAATCTGGTAACAAAGGGAAATACAATAACAATAAACTGATAAAAAAATAAGTGGTTATGACAATTACATCCCAAATTATTGGAGATTGTAAGCGCCCATGAATAAATAAATTATAAAATCTTTCTGGACGACCCATATCTACAATAATAATCAAGGAAGCAAAAGTGATGGCTGAAACTGCAATGATTTCTGCGATGCGCGTTAATGGGGTACTCCACTTTACATTGGTTAACCTTAAAACTGCAGTAATCAATGAGCCAACTAAACTAATGGCTACAAAAAATACAAAGTTGGAAATGTAAATACCCCAAGAAACATAATCTCTCATAGACGTCACTTCCAATCCATAGTACAATTGACGGCCATACGCATACGCTCCTAATGCACAAACCCCCATTAAACTTGCTACCCAAATTTTTCCAAGTTTGCCAAATTTCTGTGGCAACAAATCTTCGATAATTTGATTTTCTTTTAACTTATCCACGTTAATTTTTTTTAGTATTAGAATATACTTATCAGCAAAGGCCCTCAGTAGTTTTACTCTGTTATCGAAAAAAGCCTATGCTTTTTTCTCTTCATTTACAAAAGGAAAATTTCTATTTACTGGTGGTAAATAATAAACACTTGGTTTGGTTCCCAAATCTTCCATCAATCTATAGCCAGCTTTATCTTTAATTAATTCACTAAATCTGAATGTTTCAGCACCATTGGTAACTGTATCTTCTAATAAGTCACCAAACATAAATACCCCATTCGGACAGGCTGAAACACAATGGGGCAAGTTTCCTTGACGCACCATGTCTGGACAGAAATCACATTTACCAACAGTTCCTTTTTTTTGAGGTATACTGGTTTCGCAAGAATAGGGTTTGTCTGCAATTTCTTTTTCTAGTACTGGCTGTTCCCAATTAAATACCCTGGTAGAATAAGGACAAGCTGCCATACAAAAACGACAACCTATACATCTATCGCTATCAATTAATACAATGCCATCTTTTCTTTTAAAAGTGGCATCTACTGGGCAAACTTTTACACAAGGTGGTTCATCGCAATGCATGCAAGTAGTTGGCTGCCAATAAGGTGCTGTATGTTCTGCCTCTTGCATCGGATATACTTTGATCCAGTTTTGACCTGGATGTATATGATGCATATGATTGCAAGCAGTTTGACATTTTTTTACACTCTTACATTTTGATAAATCAATCACCATCACAAATTTCTTCCCTGTAATGCCTTCCCTAGCTTCCGTATTCATTACGGATGGTAATTCAGGAACTGGCTTTAAAAATGCGCTGTCTACTTCTATAATTTCTCCATCAACTGATAATAATTTAACCGTTTTACCAGATGGTTGTACATCGGGTATTTCTTCGGCTGTAAATGGATTCTTTGAATTACAAGCAGCCAAAGCCGCACTAGCCATTAAGGTGGTAGCTAAAAAATCTCTTCTGGTATTTTGGGTTGTTTTCATTCCGCTCATTTTTTTACAATTCTTTTTTTACCCAAGACTGCAACTGCCTATTGGATATCATTCCTTTCCCTTTATTTATTTTAGTTGCATCCACTTCTACCAGTGTTCCATCTTGCGTTAAAAATTTAATCATCTTAGTGCTTGTTTCAGGGGCACAGGCCACTACTTCTTTCTTTTTATTGAACCAACCAAAAGAAAGGATGGGGAACATACTTAATAGGCCAAGCCCTCCTAAGATTTTTCTTCTGCTTGTATTTTCTTTTTTGGCTGGATGTATGTTAGACATAAAATATTTTAAAATTGTAAACTATTTTTTAAAGCTGCGCATGTAATTCACTAAGTTCCAAATGTCTTCTTGATCTGGAATTTTCTTTTTAAAACTTGGCATGTCGCCACGGCCTTCTGATGTTTTAAAAAATAAAGCACCATCTGACTGACCTTGCACAATTGCCTTGCTAAAATCTGGAGGTGTCGTTTCTAATTGAGCCGCTTTACTGCCATCCCCTAACCCTGCTTTTCCATGACAAGAGGTACAATGTTGACCCCATAATACTTTACCTGCTGCAATAGAACTTGCATCAGATTTAACGGCATTGGCTTTCTTTGCCGCAGGCTCTGGCAAAGTCCAGGGCTTGTTTTGAAATAAAGTGAAACTTGCAGTAGTAATAAAAACAATGATTAGACTTAAGGTTGGAATGTTTTTCATTTTAGTTCAATTTTAGTTTTGAATAGGATACAAAGTTTGTGATTTACTGTTGATAGGTAAATGATGCCCATCAGCAGAAAATATGACTTTGGTCATAATAGGAAATTGACCCATAACACCTAAAACAAAAGCGCCTGACTTAAAAATTAAGCCCTGCGCTCTCGTTCTCTCTTACAGTAATCAAACCCACTTTTTCTTAACACTCCATCAAAAATTCCAAAGTCTTGAAATATTAAACCCGATTAGGAATTGGCTTTTTGAAAAATCGTTGTGATTGTACACATTGTTGTTCTGTGGTAAAATGTATCCATAATTACCCACGAAAATTTGGAAATCGTGTCCACTTGTTTTCATATCCAATCCTAAACTTAAATTTGGATTTGGATTGTTCATTGGATGTTGCGTTATTGGTTGATCATAATTCGCAATCAAAGACAACCCTTCTGTTAATTTAAATTTACCAGCAGCACTTATAGCAAAATGCGCATTATTGGTTTTTGATTGAATGATATTATTTTCATCAAAGTAGCCTTCTACATTGTTAAAGTAAGAAAGACTAGGCCCCAGTTGTAAAGAAATTTTTTCATTTATTTTTCTTGCAATGATAATTTGAGAAAAGAAACTCAACCGATCTTGAACATTGATGATGGGCAAAGAACTCGTTTTGGCGCGCGTATCCAGAACAGAATTGGCAAACAAAGTAATACTTAAGGGACTTGTATTGTCCTTTGTTTGTTTTATTAAAGCATATTTTAAATTACCATTTACCTGCATTCTATCATTAGTAGCACCAAATCCAATTTGTACATCTTTGATAGGCACATAACTAAAGCCTAACAACATATTGGCAGTTGCAAACAAACCAGCAAGGTCTTTCCAACCATGTTCGATGGTTCCAAAGCGGTGCTGAATATCAAATTCAAAAGTTCCTTTGATGGGCACCATCACTGTTTGATTGTCAATGATAAAATTTCCATCAAATGTATTTTTAATAAAGGATTTCTTTTTCACAACAGGCGCAGCAGCCTGAGTAGAATCTTGTGCCTTTAAATCATTCAATCCTAAAACGAGCATTAGCATTATGAGCGGCAATCGAATCAGGCGAATTATTAATGTATTGGTTATTGCATTTTTCATTTGAAATTAATTTAATTGTTTTTTGCTCCTTGTTTAATCCATGCATAAATTTTTGCATTGATTTTTTCATCAGGCCCTGCCCCCATTGGCATTACTGGACTTTTTTTACCAGTCAACCACAACATCAATACACTACTTTCAGGATCATTGGCTTTAATATAACTTCCATCAACTAAAGCCTTATATGCATTCGCTTCTGTCAAATCTGGGTTTTTTGCTCCTGCAACATGACAACCTGCTTTTGCACAACTCGAAGTAAATAAAGGAATGATATCTGTTTTAAAACTCATGGTTTGAGTAATACTACTTCCTGGATTTACAACAATGGTCGAAGTTTTATAACATCCTGTAATAGCGATCATCATAATGGTAATGAAACCTGATAATGTGGCTATTTTTTTGGTTAACATACATTTTCATTTAATCGTTTGCATTCATTTTATTTTTGAAACTTAAGTACCAAATTGGGCTGAATGGCGTGTTGATTGTTATTTCTATTCCAAATGGCAAAGCCAAAAGGTTGATCTTGTAAGCTTGTAAAATCAATGTCTTGTTTCAAAACATCACTGGTTTTTAATTTTCTTCTGTACTCAACAATATACCCTGTCCCAGTATACAAAGCAACACAGTCAATATCGGCACGGCCATTTTTTAATGGAGATACAATTACAGAAGGCACACATTTTGCACCTATTCCACCATAAGCATCTTCTCCCAATCTTTGGTAATCAGTTCCCACATTTGGATCAAGCGTTCCGCCACTATATGTCAATACACCTATTGAACTCACAGCAATCACTTTTTTAGCTGCACCACCTGAAGTTGTATCTGCAATATTGATGTAATTACTAGTTGAACCTGGAATCACATACATTGGAACCGCCACTGTTGCACCTGTACCATCTAATTTTAAATTTTGAGTATTCGCAAATGAACCTTGTGTTGCATCTGCAGTATAAACTGGTCTAAAAGGCCATACTGTTGCTACACTTGCTACCGCTACATCGTCTACATGTCTTCCATTGGCATTGCCTCCAGTTAAATTAGTAATGGCTTGCCCGCCTGCATAGTCTTGATAATTATCATCCATCTTTCCATAACTTAAGCCTTTGCTAGGTTGCATCCACCACATATCAATTTTTTCATTTGGCCCATTGGTATAGTGATTGCCACTTCCTGAATTAGATTTATAAGTTGGGTTAGTAACCAAACTATCCAAAACTGTTTTACCCACTTTTGCAACCAGCGTACCTACCGTAGAATAATCATAATAGGGTGTAAAAACATGACAACTCGCATAACATGTTTGTGAAATAAATTTTGGAGTAGAATTGTCAATATTCCACAACATAGCCATCTTGTCTTCTCCAAAACCTTGTCTTGTTAAAACGCCATTCACATCAAAAACATCACCACTGCTTTCTTTTGCCCACAATTTTGTCGTTGGATTAAAATACCAAGGAGCTACTTTTTGGTTTTGGTCTTTGTCTGCATACTCCGCTAAAAAATAAATATATTGATCGTCATACATGGACCTTAATGAAGCAAGGTATTTATCTCCAATATAACCAGCAAACAATCCATTACCTGGGTCAGGTACAGTAGGGGTAATTTCTAATTTTGCAGCTTTATCCCACATAGCATCAATCACCCCGTCAATGGTGGGCGCGGTGGTTGCTTTAATAGACAATAAATCTGTGGTATTTTTTGAAGCAGTTGAAACAACTACTTGATCAGTTTTGGTACAGTACATAAAAAATAGTACTATGAAACTAAATAGTGTAACGATTTTAAAAATTTTCATATAATAATCATTTATAGTGAGTGTTAAAATTCCAACTGCAAAATTTGCGCTGAAACTATTGCTATTGTATGACCATTGTCAAGGTTTTTACTGATTGAAATCATGATTGAATGGTTTTCCGTATTTTTATACAACTTAATAGCATTCTAATGAACCCTTCCTTCCCTATCTTTAAACAACTCATCACGAGTCCTATAAAATTTCGATTTTTTTTATTCCAAAAATTACCCGCCGCTTTTTTTGCCGGCTTGCGTATCCATCATTTTGATTCGGAAAAATGTGTGGTTCGTATTCGATATTCTTGGTTTAGCATGAACCCGTTTAAATCTGTATACTTTGCTGTTGAAGCCATGGCCGCTGAAATGTGCAGTGGGATGTTGGCTTTTGGCCAAGTGTACCAACGCCAACCTAAAGTAAGTATGTTGGTGGTAAGCACCCAAGCCCATTTTATTAAAAAGGCAACAGGTACGATTTTATTTTCTTGTGAAGATGGTTCTGCCATTCAAACGGCCATACATCAAGCCATTGCCAGTGGTCAAGGTCAAACTATAATTTGTAAATCTGTAGGTAAAAACGAAGCGGGCGATGTTGTTGCCGAATTTAATTTCACATGGAGTTTCAAAGCAAAATAATTAAAACAACAACAGCCCCAAAAGGGGCTGTCATAAGGGAGCTTTTGGGGAAAGTATTACTCCATCCAACTATTTAATTAATTAGAAAGTGGTTGTTCCATTGGGTTGATAGGTATATCTAAAAGTATAGTATCGTTGCTTGGTTAATTTTTCTGCATCCGTTGCTGTAGGGCTTAATGTTACCCCACCTTTATAATAAGATTGTATTTCAAGTTTGGCATATTTACCTGAGGCCGTTTTGATTACTATAATTCTTCCAGCAATAGGTGTGATTAAATTACTGGCTCCATCATAAGTATACCATCCTTTTCCACTTCCTGTAGTAATGGCATAGGCAGTAGGTGCATTGTCCGTCTTAAAAACTGAATCGGAGGCAATGGTTTTAATATCATCAAATAAACCTTTATAAATAAAGGCACCGCCTTTCCCTGTTCCACTGGTACCGCCATTGGTTAAGATTTTTGTAGAAGCAAATGCCAAGTCCCATTTTGTTGTGGCGCTATCAGCATTGGATACAATTGCATTGTTTTCGATACTATAAAATGTATACTTACCTGCACTATAGGGCATGCCACTAGTTGGATCCAATCCTAAAACAGTATCCGCCATAAGGTCTTTAACAGTGGCGGTGACGGGTGTATTGTTCACTACAGTGGTGTCACTTGATTTAGAACAAGCAAATAAAGTGAAGGTTAAAAAAGAGACTAATGAAATTTGTGTAAATAGTTTTTTCATGATTTTTTTTATTTTTTATTTATAAGTTGATATTTAATTGAAAAGTAAAAAGTCCGTCCAGGCAAGTTGGATAAATTACTTGCGTCTACATAATTGGTAACATTATCACAACCAACTTGTAAGGAAAGTCCATTTTTATAATTTTTACCCAAGGAGGTGAAGGCAGAAACATAGCCTTCGGCAAAAGTGTCGCCAGTATCATATACTTGATTGCCATCGGTATTGTTCACGGCCCATTTACTTCTGTATACAAAACGACAATTGGCAAAAAAGCCATCCTCAGTTACATAGTTGATTTTAAACTGTGCTTTGTGTTTGCTAATATTAGGTAAGCCAACATAATCACTGATCGTTAATCGACTGCTCACTCCTAAAGTGTTTCGAGTATACACTGTACCAGCATTAATTTGTGCTATTTCATCTTTATCCCCAGTTACTATAAACTGGTAGCCACCACTCAATGTCCAATGTTGGTTTAACTGGTATTTTGTTTCTATTTCTGCACCCTTGGTAAATGCACGGCCAATATTTAAATAACTAAAAATTTGTGCCCCACTCATATAAGCTCCTACTTGTTGTACTTGTATTAAATTTTTAATATCATTTCTAAAAATTTGGGTGCTGATAAAAGTTTTTTGATTGGGCGTCCAATCCCAAGAAAGATGAATACCTGTAGATGATTCTGGTTGTAAAGATTTTAATTGATAATAATTACTGTATAAAGCACCAATTTGTCCCAAACTATTTAATTGACCTATTACTTTTTGCGCTTCTGATGATCCAAACACACTGTAATTACCTGCAGCAGCATTGGTAAAATCTAGATACAATTGTCTAAAATCGGGTGCCTTAAATCCTTGACCCACACTTAATTTAATTTTATGTTGCGCATTGATTTTATACAACATAGAAAGTTTAGGGCTCCAAGCCGAAGCGTAATTTGCATTTTGATCAAACCTTACCCCACCTACAAGAATTAGTTTTTCAATGGGTGCCCACTCCCATTGTGTAAAACCATATTGAATGGTATTGTTTTTTCTAACTTTTTCACTGTCGTATCTGCTACTTTTTACACCTTCCCACACTTCCCCTGCACCAAAAATGCCTGAAAGATTTTTGCTCAAAGTCCAATCGGTTTGATTCTCGACTCGTTGAAATAAATGATTTAATAAATCGGTGTAAGGCGCTCCCGATAAAGTCAATAAATCTTGATTAGAAACATAATTGGTTAAATATGATCTGAAACTTGTTTTTAGATGATTTGAAAAACGATGATTCAATGAGCCAGTTAAATTCACATCCGTATTGTGTTCCTCCCCATTGGAATAGATGGTAACTCCACCATTAGAAACAGCAATATTGCTTTTGATATTTTCATCGGTAAGTCTTGTATTAAAAACAAGACTGGTATTGTCTGATAGCTTGTATTTAAATTGTTGACTGGTGGTTAATCGGGTAATTGGTGTGGTTACTCGATTATTACTATTGGGCCTTATACTGTATCCATCGGTAGTATAATAATTGTAAAAACCTTGATAAAACAAAGATTTAGAAGCCAATGTATTATTAACGCTTGCATCTAAGGTATTGTAAGTACCATATCTTAATGAAGCTAGTAATGGTATAGATGTACTCGCATCCGTGATAATATTGATTACCCCTGCCATGGCTTCACTTCCATACAAACTAGAAGATGGACCTTTGACAATTTCAATTTTTTTAATATTGCCTAATGCAACTCTATTTAAATCTAATACCCCCGCGGTCCTACCTACTAGCGGCTCTCCATTGATAAGAATGATTGTATAATCAGGATTCAGCCCTTGTAGTTGAACCCCTACTCCAAATCCGCTGGTCAAGGTAAGTCCAGTTTGTTCTTGTAAAATATCTGTCAATCGTAAAGATCCGTTTTGCTGAATAGTTTTGGAGTTGATGATGGTAACAGGAACAGTAACATTACTTAATTTTCGTTCAGACCTATTGGCAGTAACCACCACGCTGTCGCCATTGGCATACAAAGTATCATTCATGTTTTTGGATGGCGCAAATTGGCCATTGGCAAGCAAAAATGGGCTTAAAAAAAGAATTATAAATAATAGCTTGTTCATTCAGCCGCAAAGCTCACTGAATCTGTAGAATTTATATAAGTTGGGGCGCTAAAACTTTAAGGATACTGTTGAAATTTGACATTACTATGACAAATCATTTTCTTTCAAGAATTTTTTTAATCGATTTTATTTCGGAATCATTAATAAAATATTCATAAAAACGCTTGTCCTCCAATTTCCTTACACTGGTTATTAATTGAACTTCATCATTCATAATGATCATATACTTCTCATTAATGGTATTAATTACGTCACTCCTCACTTTTTTCTGTAAACCAATATTTTTATCTTTTATCCCCAGTACATGATTGATTTGATTAATTTCTACACTTTCCCCTTTATCAAGCGCTTTAAGTAATAATTGAATTAAGGCCAGTTCCACTCCAATAAATGCTTGCCCAATAGATTTGGTTTTTAAAATTTTTAAATTAGATTGTTGAATCTTTTGCTTCACTCTTCTTTTATAAAGCCAAACAGTTGTTGCTATTATTATAATGAATAGCATCAAAATTACCATATAATAATAATAGTTCTTATCAAATCCCCATATGGGAAAATCCAATTCTTCAAAATCGGTCATAGCTAATTTTTTGACGTCAAATTTTTGAATAGATGGGTTATAGCTATATATGGAATCTTTATAAAAAAATATGTTTTGATTGCTTACCCTGCGCATTAAGAACTGATTCAACTCGCTATTAATAGATTTGTATATTTTATTTTTAGAAAAATTAAAATAACAGATTTCTTCCTTTTGTAGAAATATAAATCCCTTGTCTGTAATTAAAAAATTATTGTTTACATCATTCTCAATGATTAGTTTTTGGGCTTGTGCATGTAAACTGCCTACTTTCACCCATTCATTTAAATTCAGATCTAAATAAAAAGCATCATACAAGCCTAAGGTGCTAACAGCCATTTTCCCTTTGATACTAGCATTCATAAATGATTGGAAAGGGACATACAATTTACCTTCCTGCTGATCGAACCAATTAAATCCATTGGAAACAATTTCTGTGTTCAATGGAACAATGTCCCATTCTTTATCTATGTAGTTAAAAGATCTAAGATGTCCATTCAATCTCCAAAAGCCATACCCCCCAAAACTGAAAATATGTTTGTGGTATAAAAAATTATTGGCATCTATATTGTAGTTAATGTTAATGGTATGATCCAGTCTATGAAAACTGTAGGTTTTACCACTATCTACCACGGCATCTAAAATATACACCACTCCTGTGCGCTGTATCAATAAAAACAAGCTATCATTAGATTTGAGCATTTCTTGACCATTATCACTAAAAATGCTTCCTTGGACAGGGATAATATAATTTTCCTTAGAAAGGAATAGCTTGGTTTTTAGGCCTTTAAAGCTTAAGATTTTTTCTAAAAAGCTGGTTTTAGGCGTATAAAATTGCTCTGGTAGTTCTCTTGTGGATGCTTTAATTCCATTAACTGTACAAAAAAAAAGCACAAAGCTTAGAAAAAAAAATTTTTTATAAAACATTGATTTTCAATATTAAAATAGGTAAATAACTTACTATATAAATAAAATTATATACTAAATATAGGAAATAACCTATTACGAAACTTAATTGGTAACTAAATTGGATAGGTAATTTATTTATTTAATAGATTTTTGAGCAGCTTTTGGGGGAAAGCTATGGATTTATGAAAGAGGGCCGGTTTGCTGGTCCTCTTTTTTTATGCCTCCTTTGCCATGTATGGATTCGTAAGCTTTAGAGGCTTTCGGTCAGCTTGGTAGAAAAATGTTGGATTTAAGTGCAAACAACAGCTCATTTGGTAACAATTTGGTAACATTGGGCCTAAGTGCTTTTGGGGTCAAAAGGGGACTTTTGTGTTGCATTATTCAAATCAATAAAACGTTTATTATGGACTTTAATTCAATCATGAAAATCTTTTTACCAAAAGATAGAGTTTTCTTTCAATTGTTCGAAGAAGTTGCTGAACATGTCTATGAAATGGGCATCAAATTAAAAGAAATGGTAAACGAACCTGATGCAGATGTAAGAGCAAATATTTTGGCACAGATTGAAAATCTGGAACACAAGAATGACGAATTGACGCATACTATTTTTACAGAATTAGGTAGAAATTTTATCACTCCTTTTGATAGAGAAGACATCCACTACTTGGCTACCTCTTTAGATGATATTGCAGATTATATTTATGCTTCAGCTAAAAAAATTAATTTTTATAAAGTAAATCCAAATGATACGGGAATACATAAACTAGCTGAATTAATATTACAAGGCACACAAGAAACAAAAAAGGCAGTCTTGGGTTTGCGCAATATGAAGAATATTAAAGAAATGACAGAAGCCATGATTAAAGTAAACAGCATTGAAAATCAGGCGGACGATGTGTTTGACATGAGTATTGAAAAATTATTTGAACAAGAAAATGATTTTAAAGAAGTAATTAAAAAAAGAGAGATCTATCAAGTACTTGAAATTGCAACAGATAAAATTGAAGATGTATCTAATGTAATTGAATCCATTATTATCAAGTACGCTTAATATAACGCAAGATGACTTTACTTATAATTATTATAGCGCTAGCGCTTATATTTGACTATATCAATGGATTTCACGATGCAGCCAACTCCATTGCTACAGTGGTTTCTACAAAGGTATTGACACCGTTTCAAGCGGTGTTGTGGGCTGCATTATTTAACTCCGTGGCATTTTGGATTTTTAAAGATCATGCGGTAGCCAATTCCATTAGTAAAACTGTTTATAAAGATTTTATTACTTTGCCAGTCATCTTTTCGGGCTTATTGGCTGCTATTTTTTGGAACTTACTTACTTGGTGGTATGGAATACCCTCTTCTTCTTCGCATACTTTAATTGGAGGCTTTGCTGGCGCTGCCATTGCACATGCATTAATGATCAAAGGCATTGATTTTTCTTGGGCTAAAATTGTAGATAGTGATACCATCTTAAAAACAATTTTATTTATTTTCTTAGCACCCATCATTGGAATTGTCATTTCCATATTTATTACAGTAGTCACCATCATGCGCAATATTTGGTGGCGATTGGCCATCATTGCGATTGCTACTTTGGGTACAGTATTGATGTTTGATAGATTTGAAGACACAAAAATAAAGGAGAACGTACAAAAGTTTTACAGCATTGATAAATACCAAAAAGAAATTGCAACGATAAAAGAAGATCTTGTAAAGAAACAAAATGATACAAGTTTAAACGCTGCTTTAAAATTAAATGAAGGGAAGCTTGAGAAAGCGAATGTTGCTTACAATCATATTTTACCTTATTTATCAGATTTTGATAATTCTACTGCAGATAAAATTGCTAAAGTTGCACAAGACAGTGGCTGGTTAAAAAGTGTAGCAGTAAGTAAATTAAAAGATGCGGTAAGAAATGCCAATGATTTTTTAGTTTTAGAAGCAAGAGCTCCTGAAAATGCAGCCGCTAGAGCTGAATACAATATTGCAAAAGATAAGACAGAAGAATACAAAGCCCCCTTAAAATTGTATCTAGAAGGTAGCATTGGTTTAGACTCGGCATTGACTATTGTAAATGCTATTTATCCTATCGCTGATAAAAATAAGGACATCGTAAAAGCTAAAATTACCAAATTCAATATTGAGAAAACATTTTCTGGGGAAATAGATAAAGCAGACAATTCAATCATTGTGTATGGAATTGTAGGTGCTTCTATATTGTTTATGTTGGTGTATCTATATGTAGAAAAAATTAAAACACCTAGCGCACATTCCCTGGCTTACATGTTTAAAAAATTACAACTATTTAGTTCCGCAGCATTTAGTATTGGCCACGGTGGAAATGATGCACAAAAAGTGATGGGTATCATTGGAGCTGCTTTAATTGCGAATGGAAGTATGCAAGATTTTAGTCAATTACCCAATTGGGTACCGGTGGCTTGTTATTTATCCATTGGTTTAGGTACCATGAGTGGAGGTTGGAAAATTGTAAAAACAATGGGCTCTAAAATTACCAAAGTAACTCCTTTAGAAGGGGTAGCTGCGGAAACTGCGGGTGCATTTACTTTATTCTTTACTGGTCAAATGGGTATTCCCGTTTCCACTACACATACCATTACAGGTTCAATTATTGGTGTAGGTGCAACCAAAAGATTAAGTGCAGTAAGATGGGGTGTAACCACCAATTTACTTTGGGCTTGGGTTTTAACCATTCCTGTAAGTGGTGTTTTAGCTGCTATTACTTATTTAATTGTGCACTATTTTTTAAAATAGCCTACCAATATCTTATAAAAAATTGATAAGATAAATTTGAAAAGGTAAGTAAATAAACATCTTCAGCCACAGATATAAGTAAATTAAAGTTAGTTTTGCTGCTATGAAATGGCATGCCTACTTATTATCTATTGCGCTAATTTTATCTGCATTTACTGTAAAAAGCCAAGACAGTAGTTTTTCAAATCTTACCACTGTTATTATTTCTGCCAATAAATTAAAAGAAAAAAGAATTAATTCCCCTGTTGCTATTGCTGTGCTTAGTCCTAAAGTGATTGAAGAAACAAAAGCACAAAGAATTGATTATTTATTGAATAAAGTAAGTGGTGTTTACATGCCTTCGATAGGCAATGAACAACATATGATGGCCATTCGTCAACCCATTTCTTTAAAAGGATTGTATTTGTTTTTAGAAGATGGCATGCCCATTAGAACCAGTGGTTTATACAGCAGCAATGCTTTGATAGAAATCAATACCAGCAATATTCATTCAATAGAAGTTTTAAAAGGACCGGCTTCGGCTTTGTATGGTGCCGAAGCCATTGGAGGCGTTGTTAATTTTATTTCTACCCCGATCCCTAGCAATAAGCTACTAAATATAAGTAGCCAACTAAGCGATGGCGGCCTAAAAAAATTAGAGGCATCGTATGGACTTCCAACCAGTCATGGTGGCTGGATGCTGAATGGTTCCATAACCGATCAAAAAAATGGTCCTGTTGATTATTCTGATTACAGTAAAAAGACCATTTCCATTCGAAGAGATTTTAAAATCAATACCAAATGGACAGGGTACCAAAGCTTGAATTATATTGATTACCATACTCAAATGATTGGATCAGTGGATAGCATTCATTTTGCACAAAAAAGCTTGAGCAGTCAACAAACTTTTACTTATCGACAAATTAATGCACTTCGTTTTAGACAAAATTTAGTCTACCAATGGAATGAAAATAGTTTCACTACCATCAATTTGATGTTTCGCAACAATACCATGGATCAAAATCCCACTTATTCCATTGCTTCTACCACCAACCCCACTAAATTTAAAGGACAAGTGAATAGCAATCATTTTGATGCCTACGTAGTAGACCTACAACATCAATGGAATTTTAATTCCATTAAAAGTAAATTGTTACTAGGCGGTTATTGGGACAACACAAATCAAAATTTAATTGCTCATTATATTGATATTTATAAAGATACAGCCATTGGCAAGTATACAAAATACAATTACCCTATCAAAGATTCATTGGTAACTTCTTACACCACACAAATTAATAATAAAGCAATTTATGTCAACTTCATAGCTAGCCTATCAAGGTCATTGCATTGGAATATGGCATTGCGTTATGATGATTTTGAATATTTATTTAACAATCTGCTACCTTATGGTACACCTACTTCCAACAATCATTTTAACAACTGGGCGCCTAAATTAGGTTTCACCTACAATCAAAAAAATTGGGGTGGCTATTTAAATTATAGTGAGGGATTCGTTCCCCCGCAAATAACAGAAATTTACAATACAGTAAGAGTACCTTATTTATTACCGCAGCAATTTAAAAATATGGAGATAGGCGCTTGGTATCAATTGCCCCAACTTTATACCGAGTTTTCTATTTATCAACTCAATGGAAACAATGAAATTATTTCGGTGCGACAAACAGACGGCGTTAACTTAAATCAAAATTCAGGCAGTACCCAACATATAGGTATTGAATATCAAATTAAATATAAAATTAGCAATCAATTGGAATGGCATTGGAATGCAAGCAATGCAAAACACAATTATGTACATACACAAATTAAAGGGATCACGGTAGATGGCAATCAAATGACGGCCGCACCTTCTTTTTTCAGCAATATGGCATTGTATTGGAAACCTAATGCTGCCTTACACGCATCTTTAGAATGGCTGGATCAATCTTCCTATTATATGGATGAAACCAATGCCACGAAGTATCCTGGATTTAGTGTTTTTAATATTAGAACTGGCTATGGTTTTAAAAAATCTGAAATATGGTTGGCAATTCTTAATGCAGGCAACAGCTATTATTCAACCATGGCCACCAAAAATTTTAGTGTAAAAGGGAATGCTGCTTATGCTTTTTATATTGGCGATCCAAGAAGTATCACTATTGGATGGAAATGGTATATCATAAAATAAGAAGCCTTTGGAGCTTCTTATTTATATGTAAACTTTTTTTTATTATTATTGATTCACTCTAATCCTCATGCCACCCATTCCGCCACCTCTTTGCATGTCTGCCATTATCTTTTTCATTGCTTCTTGAAATTCTACTCTGTTCATTTTATCCCCCTTCGTAGGTTGCACCAATTCTTTCTTTGGATATTTTGTTGTTACTTCAACAGCCATTGTTACATTGGCACCGTTGTCCATATCTACTTCTAAGATAGCACCTGGCAAACCATTATACGTATCTGGACCAATGGATGCAGGAATTTCTTCGGTATACCAAACAGTCACTTCTTGTTCCTTAGGTGTGGCTGGTTCCTTTGTTGCTGTTGCTGTATCAGCATTGTTTCTTCCACCTTGTCTGCCCCCACCAAAACGCATGGTTGGTTGCACTGGAACGGAAGTAGTTGCTTTTTTGCACAAATGTTTTGCAATGGTCTTGGTCTCATCAGATACTTTCCATTTGCTTGGTTTTAATGAATCTATAATTAAGAAGGTCTTTTCAAACATAGCGCGTGATTCATATTGTATTTGCGAAGCAATATTGGTATAAGTAGCTGTTTCAGGCATTCTAAACATAAACCTTTGTCCGCCGCCTCTTTCACCACCATTGTTCGCAAATGGATCTGGTGCCTCATCATCTGGAACAGATCTAAATAAGCTGGCTTGCTCATTAAACAAAAGTTCAAATTGAGAAGTTCTAAATTCTGGAATCCTGGTTCTCATCTCAGGATCTGTGATCATACGCCACATATTTATTTTACGCTCATAAACAATTTTGCCTTCTTTCATTTGAGCCATTGCCAATTGGGTGACCCCAAAAATTAAAGCAATAGCGATTATTATTTTTTTCATTTTTATGCTGTATTTATTTTTAAAGATACAATCTATTACATTCTAATTGACATTCTTGGTCCACCTCCTCCACCCGTATTCCCGGTCAAGCCAGATTTTTGTAAACTATAGGTAAATCCTACTAAAAAATACTGGTTGATTACATTATAAGATTGATCCACAATTTGATTTTGTGAAACATTTCTTGAAATACCTGCATTTTTATTTAAAATATCAAAAGCACTGAATTTTAATTCGGCTCTTTTATTTTTCATAAAAAATTTAGAAAAACTTGCATTCCAAATAGGAACAGCTGTATTGTAACCGGGGGCTCGACCTTCGTTGATCGTATAATTCAAAGACTGATTTAAAACAATCTCAAAAGGCAAATAATTGGTTACATCTGCTCCGTAAATTCTCGTTAGGTAATTGGTATTCAAAGCAGCGTTCAATGCATTGTTGGTATTGCTATAGGTATGTCTAGCGGTCAAATTAATATCCAATACCTCATCCAATGAATACGTATACGTAAAGCTAGGGCCAACAGATTTTACTAGGGTTGTATTGAGCAAGCCACTAGAATAAGAAAGATTGTTATTGATGCTTCCATTCAAACCAAAATTAAATCTTGAATAAATTTGTTTGACGCCAAATCCGTAATTGGTGGTGGCACTCACACGATACGAACCATTTGCATTGACAGGTTTAGAAAGTATGGCTCTACTAGGTAATATACTATCGTAATTTATAATTGCATTATTTACAATCTGTGCATTCAATAAAGCAAAAAAGTTACGCTGTGCTAAAATTTTTGTAGAGAAATAACTGATGTTGATGTTATTGGTATAGCTTCTTTTTAAGTCGGGATTACCAATGGTTTGATTGTTGATATTGCTTTGGTCTAATACTGGTTGTAATTGTGTTAATGAAGGTTGATTGGTAGAAGTACGATAATTGAATCTAAAATTTTGGGTTTGAGAAAAATTATATACAAACATTGCCGAAGGTAGGATGTCTTTAAAATCGTGTTGGATTTTTGAATTGACACTGGTATTCATTCCGTTCAACATCGCATCTTGCAAAGAAAATCCAGTAGAGAAATTATATTTTTTCTGATTCAATCTGTAATTCATTCCACCACCAGCATAAGTATATTCACTGCTGTACTCATTAGTAAGTTTAGTATTTAATGCATCATATAAATTGGTACTTGTATTTTTATCAAAAACTTTTTTACTTGTGGACCCAATATTTTTATTTAAAAAAGTATTAAACTCTAATAAGGATGTTTTGCCTAAAGGCTCGGTATACACCAAATTGGCAGAATAAGATTCGGTCAATCCTTTACGATTGTTCTTTTGATCGATCAATGAATCCTTAGTCTTGATACCAAGATTGTAAATTAATTGATCGGTGTATTGGCTGCTATTGGAACTTGAATTATTATAGCCCTGCGTAATGGTTGAAGAAAGAGTACGCCCTTTTTTAGCAAACTTTTTTCTTAACAATAAAGTATTGGTTAAATTAACAGCATCTGTTATACTTGAAGAATTGGTATTGGTCGCATTGGTCAAAGTGCCATCTGGCAATAAGGTGCTACTGGTTGAGGTTCCGAAAGAAGTATTGTGTTGATTGGTGATATTGGGCGTATACTTAAAAGAAAATGATTCGGAAACTTTATTGTCAATTGTTAATCCAATTCTTTGTTGCTCATTCCTAGTGGTCGTATTTGAAGTGCTGTTTCGATTGAATAAATTACCAGGTGTTAAATTTTGAGTGAAGGATTTGCTGATATTGTTTCTTTCAATATCACTCACATTGGCATTGGCATTAAAATCCATTTTCTTGTCATTCAATACATCGGAATAATTACCTCCTAATGAATAGGTATTGGCCACCCCTTGTGTATTGGCATCTGATCCCCCACCATTATTGATTTGCAATGTCATCCCACCACCACCTCTTCCACCACCACCGCCACCACCTGAAAAACTAGACATGTCCCCATTTGAAAAATTTTGTCTATTGGTATTGTTAGCAGTTCCTATAATCGAAAATTGTTGATCATTATTGATTCTATTGATATTGCCCTGACCGTCAAATCTACTTGGGGTTCCTCCACTACCATTGATTTTCCCAAAAGTGGATTGCTTACGGTCTTTTTTTGTTTTAATATTGATGGCCGTTTCTTCATTGCCATCATCGATGCCTGTAAACATAGCTTGATCGGATTTGCGATCATACACTTGAATTTTATCTACCGCATCGGCAGGTAAATTTTTAGTGGCCATTTTTGGATCTCCAGTGAAAAATTCTTTTCCATTTACATACACTTTTGTAACCGATTTCCCATTTACGGTAATCGCACCAGATTTATCCACTTCAATACCTGGCATTTTTTTTAACATGTCTTCTACCACTGCATTAGGAACCGTTTTAAAATTCTCTGAATTGAATTCAATAGAATCTCCATTGATTACTACAGGTGGTCTTCTGGCCGTAACAGTTACAGTACTTACCTTACTTGCATCTTCTAAATAAATATTATTTAAATTTAAACTTGGATTGTTTCCAGTTTTAAAAGCGACCCATTGTTGTTGATAGCCTACATAAGAGATAGACAATAAATATCTTCCCGCTGCAATGTTTTTAATTACAAAGCCGCCTTCCTCATTGCTTCGAGCAAAACTTACCAAAGAAGAATCTTTGGCACGGACTAACGAAACAGTAGCATAAGGCAATGCTCTTTTTGCACTGCTGTCCATAATGGTTCCTTGAACTTGAAAATTTTGAGCAAAACTCATAGAAGTTAGTAATAGGAAGCTAGCTAGGAAAATAAGATTCTTGATATGCATTAAATTTTGATGTTTGAAATTACGACTCATTTCGTAAAATGGCATTGATTTAAACAGTAATTACGGCCTTTTGATTCGTCTTTTTTATGAAAGTAAATAGTTGAGGATGAATGGTAAATAGGTTGTTTTTGGCGCAAAATTGCTATTTTAACTAGGATGTGATTTTTATTGTAAAGTTTAATCAAAATGGTGCTTTTTAATAAAAAACCACCCATTTAAGTACAAGCTTTAGCCAGTTTACACCCATACAACCCCCTATCCTTTTTAATTTATTTTTCAAAAAATATTTAGTAAGTTTATTTATAACAAAACCGATTGCTATGCAAAACTCAAGAAGAAAATTCATTCAAACCGCTTCTCTGGCCATGGTGGGGGCTAGCTTAAAACCCAGCAGTTTATGGTCCAATACAAATACGATCGCTGATACCAAGCGATTGATTGGTATACAATTGTATTCTGTGCGTGAGGATATGGGTAAAAAACCATTAGAAACTTTAACAGCATTGTCAAAAATGGGTTACCAATACGTAGAACACGCCAATTACATCAATCGTAAATTTTATGGTTGGGGGGCAACAGACTTTAAAAAGGTATTGGATGATCTTGGATTAAAAATGCCAAGCGGCCATACTGTAATGACTGCAAAACATTGGGACAGTGTTGCTAAAGATTTTACAGATGCTTGGAAACAAACTGTTGAAGATGCAGCTACTTTAGGTCAATCTTATGTCATTAGCCCTTCGATGGATGAAAAGCTTAGAAACACTTATGATGGTCTAATGACCCAATTAGAAATATTTAATAAATCTGGAGAATTGTGTAAGAAAAGTGGAATGAAGTTTGGATACCACAACCATGATTTTGAATTTAAAGAAAAATTAAATGGTACGATGGTATATGATTTAATATTACAACATACCGATCCTAAACTAGTCATCCATCAATTGGATTTTGGTAATATGTATGGCGCGGGTGGAAGAGCTGGCGAATGGGTGGCTAAATATCCAGGCCGTTTCCAATCCTTACACGTAAAAGATGAAATTAAAGCAGCAAAAGGTGAAATGAATGATGGCTATGAAAGTACCATTTTAGGTACGGGCGTAGTAGACCCTAAAGCCATTGCTTTATTGGCTAAAAAAATAGGGGGAGCACAACATTTTATTATTGAACAAGAATCTTATCAAGGCATTAGCCCATTAGAATGCGCAAAAAAAGATTTAGAGATTATAAAAACTTGGGGTATCTAATCAATTACCCTTTCTTAGTAAAAAGCATAAACACAAAAAGTTTATGCTTTTTTTTTGCTTAACTTTAAACATCCATAAATTCACATTTACTTTAATTGATACCCTATGAAATATGATAAAATTGCATTTGTACTTATTTTAATGGCCAGTTGCTGCTTTACAGCAACAATTCAAGCACAAAGTGGTTCTGTTGCAGATCAAGCCCGTTGGGCCTTACACGCAAAACAAGTAAAAATTATTAGAGACGAATGGGACATCCCACATATTTATGGCAAGACAGATGCAGATGCAGTTTTTGGAATGATGTATGCACAATGCGAAGAAAATTTTGATCAAATAGAACTTAATTTTTTAGAAATGTTGGGCCGAACTGCAGAAGTGAAAGGCAATAAAGCCATCTACGAAGATTTAATGATGCGCTTAATACAAGATAGCGCCGAAGCCATAAAAGATTTTAATAAAAGCCCAGTTTGGTTTAAAAATTTATTACAAGCACATGCAGATGGTTTAAATTATTATTTATTCAAACACCCCGAAGTGCATCCGAAAGCCATTACTTATTTTAAACCATGGTATCATTTGATGTGGACCGATGGCAGTGTGTCACCAACAAGAACGGGAGGCATAAAAACACAAGATGTAGAAAATTTTTATGGTGATAAAAATAAGTTGGTGCAACAAATCAATTATGATTTTGAAGATGAAAACAGTAAGGGATCCAATGGATTTGCAATTGCCCCAAAGCATAGCAAAAATGGCAATGCGTTGTTGTACATCAATCCACACGTACCTTTTTATTTTAGATCAGAAATGCATATGAACAGTGAAGAAGGTTTGAATGTATATGGAGCAGTTACTTGGGGACAAATGTTTATCTATCAAGGTTTCAATGCACATTGTGGCTGGATGCATACCAGTAGCTATGCAGATGTTGCAGATGTTTACGAAGAAAAAATAAAACAAAATAAAACAGGCTGGGTATCACTTTACGAAAAAGAAGAAAAAAATATTACACAAAGAAAAATTGATTTAAAGTATACAGAGGCGGGCGAAATCAAATCAAAATCTTTTACCACTTATAAAACAATACATGGTCCAGTGATGGGCAGTAAAAACGGCAAATGGTTAAGCTTGCGAGAAAACAATCGTTCTTTAAATGCTTTAATAGAATGTTGGACGAGGACCAAGGCCAACAATTTAAAAAGCTATCAAAAAGTTTTGTCTCTTTTGGCTAACAATAGCAACAATACTGTTTTTGCTGATGGCGAAGGCAATATTGCTTATTGGCATGGGAATTTTATGCCTAAAAGAAGTACAAAATACGATTATAGTTTGCCTGTAGACGGATCTATTCAAAGCACCAATTGGCAAGGTGTTCATGCATTAAACGAAATTGTACAAAGCATCAATCCATCCAATGGTTGGTTACAAAATTGCAATGCCACTCCTTTTACGGTGGCTGGAAGCCATAGCCCCAAAGCCGAGAACTATCCAGCATATATGGCACCCGATGGTGAAAATGGAAGAGGGATTACTGCAGTTAAATTATTAGAGAAAATAGATAAAATAAATTTAGATGATTTGATTCATCTTGGATACAATAGGCATATGTCGGCATTTGATATTTTATTGCCCTCATTTTTAGATTATACAAAAACCATTGCACTCAATCCAAAAGAACAAAAAGCCATTCAATATTTAAACAATTGGAATCATGATGGAGATACTGCTTCTGTTGCAACCACCATTGCATTAGAATGGGCCACTGAATGGAGTAAAGAATTACCAGCAGCCACTACCGAAGAAAATAGTACCGAAGTATGGAAAAAGTATGAACGAATGGTAAGCGCTATTTCCAATGAAAAAAAATTAGCCTTGTTAAATAAAGCCTTAGTAAGTATTGAAGCATTATATGGTAGCTGGGAAATTACTTGGGGAAGCATCAATAGATATCAAAGAGTAAATCCTGGCGAAAAAATGAACGACCAATTGCCTAGCATTGCTGTTGGACAAGCCTCTTCTAAATGGGGCACCCTGCCTGCATTTGAAAGTAGAAGACAAGAGCAAACTAAATTGCGCTATGGATATTCAGGCAATAGTTTTATTGCGGCAGTTAGTTTTGGTAAAAAATTAGAAGCTAAAACAATTATTACCGGGGGGCAAAGTCACTTTAGCAATTCGAAGCATTTTACCGATCAAGCAAAAAAATATGCCGAAGGTGATTTTAAAACCATACACTTTTACAAAGACGATGTTTTAGCACATGCCGTAATATCATACAATCCTGGATTAACTAGATAATGATCATAAAGCTTACTCATGAAGGCCACTTTGACCAAGCCAGCTAAATTTTTGACTTCTAATTTTTGCATCATCTTGGTTCGATGTCCTTCGATGGTTCTTTTGCTGTGTCCAACTTCATAAGCTATTTGTTTACTAGATGCCTCTTCACAAATACGCAATAAGATATATTTATCATAGGTATGTAGTTGGTGTACTTTTTCGGTCAATCTAATTTTTTCCATATGATTGACCATGCCAAAAACTTTATCCGCAATTTTATTGCAGAAATATATTTTATTCAATCTGGCCATTTCTAAAGCCTTGGACCATTCTTTATTGCTTACATTTCTGGAAACAATAACAGTTACTCCACTATCAATCAATTGATACAAATGGGTATCGTCCTGTTCATTAAATACCACCATAATTGACATTCTTTTTTTGAGAGAAGCTATTTGAGCCATCTCTGCTGAATGACCATAGTCAAATAAAGCACTGTCTGCTACCAAAATCAATGGTAAGGCTTGTTGACTTTTATCTTTGTTCATAAAACCATCTAATTCTTTTAAGCCCTGAATGATATGATACCCTAATAACATTGGATTGTCCTTAATAAGTAAACTACAACCCATTGCATAGATGGTTTGTTGATCACATATAATAACTTGACTTTGCATAAAATATTGTTTGAATGATTGATAATGCAATAAAACAATATTTTTATAACCTATTGATAAACAAACAAGTATCTTTTATAAATGGCAATTAAAACCATTGCGATTGACCCCATTCATGTATTTTCTAATTTAGAGTTGGGTTATACTTATCCATAGAAACAAGCAGTTATTAAATTTATCCCTATTATTATTTGTTAGTATTATATATTTTATAACTTCATTGAATATTATACTAACCCTTTTGCATAGCGTTGACATCAATTCGTAACTTATTTTACCCTTTTGTTCCAGTAGGACATTTGAAAGTGTGGGTGCTTGCCCCAGCCTTGGACAATCCAGATCCCAATTTGGCCTACTATTACGACTTTACGCAAAGTATAGAAGAATATACGCGCGTTTTTGAAGAGCTGGCATTGCCTTGGAAATGGCAACCCGTTTCTTTAGAAACTTATAAAACTATTGTACAAGAAATTGCACATGAAAGAGAAAAGGGAATTTACTTCCCAGTAGTTTTAAATTTATGTGACGGAGATGAAATCAATGGGGCACCTGGCGTATCGGTTATTAAAGCATTAGATGCAAAGCAATTGGTATATACGGGAGCTGACGATTATTTTTATGAGATCACTACTTCTAAAATACCAATGAAAGAAGCTTTTGATACGGCAGGGGTAGCTACGCCAAAATGGGAATCCATAAGAAGCAATGATGTAAATGTACATAAGGTGATTGAAAATTTAGGCAGTCCTGTAATTGTGAAGCCAGCAGTTTCTGGTGGTAGTTTAGGCGTTGGTGTAAAGAATGTTGTCGAGACCCCCTCGGAATTAAAAGTGCAATTGGCTAAAATGTTTGAAGGCTACAGAGGCTGGAACCTAGCATCAGATGGCATCTTAGCAGAAGCTTTTATTGAAGGCCCAGAATATACAGTGATGATTGTTGGAAGTCATACGCATCCAGAATATGCAAAAATTTATCCGCCTATTGAAAGAGTTTTTCACGCCTCCCTTCCTGAAAAAGAAAAATTTTTATCCTTTGATAGATTATGGGAAATCTATGAAGAAGAAACGCCCATGCCCGAAGATGAAAGTTTTTATCAATACCAGTTAGGTGACGCTGCCGTTCAAATGGCCGTTCAAAAAATTTCTTGGGATGCCTATGCAGCAGTCAATGGTACAGGTTATACAAGAGTGGATGTGCGTATTGATCATAAAACAGGGGTGCCCTATGTTTTAGAAGTAAATGCACAATGTGGCATCAGCGAGGATGAAGATTTTACCTCTATTGGTGCCATTTTAAGATATGCCAATCAAAGTTTTACAGAACTAGTCGTACATATTATTAATGACGCATTTGCAAGAAGAAAAAAATAAAATTATGCGCGCCCTTCCCCAATTAAATCATCCTGAAAGTTTTAAAGATTTAAAAATTTGTGTACTTCAACCAGACTATTCTACTTCTGGTGTAGACTATCAATATTACGATCCTAAGCGAGACCTATCCGCATTGATGCCAGAAGCACATTTTGATCATGTGTTTTTAAATAAGCTCAGTACTTACCAGCAATTAAAAGAATTGAAAGATAAGCAGTACGATATCTATATTAACTTATGTGAAGGTTATTTAGAATGGAAAGTGCCTTCTATTGATGTAATTATAAGTCTGGATTTACTTGGCTTGCCTTATACAGGACCCAATGCCAATTTGTACGACCCACCCAAAACCATCATGAAGTATTTGGCTTTTTGTGAAGAGGTGGTGACGCCTGCGCATGTATTGATTGAATCCTTAGAAGATTTGGATCAATTGCCTGGCAATTTAAAATTTCCTTTATTTGTTAAGCCTGCTAAAGCTGGAGACAGCCTGGGTGTAGATGATGCTTCTAAAGCAAATAATACCGAAGACTTACTTGTAAAAGTTAAAAACATCGTAGCTGAATTTGGTTCGGCCTTGGTAGAAGAATACATTGATGGCCGTGAATTCACTGTACTCGTATGCGGCAATGCAGATGGAAAAACTTGTACCAGTTTTGTGCCAGTAGAATATATTTTCCCTAAAGGTTTTAGTTTTAAAACCTATGCTTTAAAAACTTCTGAATTACATCCAACAGCCAACATTCCTGTGAAGGATGCTGCCTTGGCTACTCAATTAAAAAACATTGCCGAGCAGGTATTTATGTCATTCAATGGAGTGGGTTATGGAAGAATGGATTTCAGAATGAATGACAAAGGAGAAATTTTCTTTTTGGAAATAAATTTTACCTGCTCTGTATTTTACGCAGCGGGTTATGAAGGATCTGCCGATTATATTTTATTGCATGATGGCATTGGACAAAGAGGATTCTTAGAAAGAATCATTATAGAAGGCATGGCTAGGTACCGCAGAAAAGAAAAATTATTTACCATCAAGGGCAATGCCATTTCAGGATATGGCATGTATGCCAATAGAGACTTGCCTAAAAATACTTTATTGTTTAAAGGAGAAGAAAAATCACAAAGAATTGTAAGTAAACAATATGTAGATGAAAACTGGGATGAACGTGAAAAATTAAATTTCAGAAGGTATGCTTATCCCATTGGTGCTGATGTGTATATTTTATGGGATTTGCAACCCGAAGAATGGTCTCCTCAAAATCATCACTGCGATGCCAATTGCACTTATAAAGGATTGAATTTATTCATCAATAGAGAAATCAAAAAAGGCGAAGAACTTACTTTAGATTATGGTAGCTTCTTGGACGATACCATGGAACCTTTTCAATGCAACTGCGGCTCCCCTAAATGCAGAGGCTTAATTAAAGGCACTGCTAAAATCATGGGTTAGGACTTATTGTTTTTATATTCCATTTCCCTATTTATATCTTGCTTTGCTGTATTTGCAAGTTTTCCCGTAACTTAATAGCAACGATTGCTTACTTTAAAACCTGTTTATGAAAAAACAAATACTGGTATTGACTTGCTTATTAGTTATTGCACAATTGGCAAGTGCTCAAAAAATTGTAAATAGAGACAGTCTTGCAGCCACATTGGAAGTATGGGTAAATGTGCCGGTAGTAACACCTGGCCTAAGTAATGCAGATGTGCCTTCTGACGCTACTATATTATATAATGGTCATGGACTTGGCGCTTTTCAAAAAAGAGATGGTAGCCCTGCTGGCTGGAAAATTGATGCAGATGGTGCAGTAACAGATATAAAAGGCGCAGGTGATTTAATTACCAAAGAAGCTTTTGGAAGCTGTCAATTACATCTTGAATTTAGAGAACCTGCAGAAGTAAAAGGCAATGGACAAGCAAGAGGAAACAGCGGTGTCTATATTATGGGTAAATATGAAATCCAGGTTTTAGATTCTTATAACAATCCTACTTATTCAAATGGCCAAGCGGGTGCCGTGTATAAGCAACATGTTCCTTTAGTAAATGCAAGTCGTAAGCCAGGTGAATGGCAATCTTATGATATCGTTTTTACAGCACCTCAGTTTAAAGAGAATGGAGATTTATTAAGCCCTGCAAGCGTAACAGTGATTCATAATGGAGTACTCATACAAAACAATGTAACCATTTTAGGACCAACCGATTGGGTTACCAAACCTAAGTATGAAAAACATGCTTCTAAATTACCATTGATGCTTCAAGATCATGGTGATGATGGCAATCCCATTAGTTATAGAAATATTTGGATTCGCAATCTATAAGGGACTAATGTGTACTTAATAAATTAATTGTTGTAATTTAATAACCAACGATTCCTTTATGGGAAAATTTCATCCACCCGCTTTTATTGAGCCTTTCTCTTTGTTTTGGTGGCAATGTATGCTGCTAGTGACACTGGTAATAGTCGTTATTGTTAGACTCCCTTTTTATTTTAAAAAATTACAACATAAAAATTATAATATTTTTCTTGCTGGTTTTTTTATGCTCAGTTTTATATTTGAGAATTACTATAATTATAAAAATGGTTATTGGAATTTGCAACAAAATTTACCTGTACACTTATGTAGTATAAGTTATTTCATGTGTATCGCTTTATTACTTAATTACAAACAGTGGTTGGCGGAATGTGTTTACTACTGGGGGCTAGCGGGCGGTATTCATTCTTTACTTACACCCGAATTTACAGTGGGTATGGAAGGTTATAATTTTTACGCTTACTTTATTGACCATGGTGGCATGCTACTAGTCATTACTTATATGATTGTTCATTTGAACTTTGTACCCCGACCAAAATCTTGGTTATGGGTATTGGGTTATACGCAACTAGTTGCCATTGGGGTAGGTATTGTCAATTACAGTGTGGGCGCGAATTACATGTACTTGGCCCATAAACCAGAAGTGAGTAACCCCTTTGTCATTGGAGAGTGGCCTTATTATATTTTAATATTAGAAGCAGTTGCCTTCGTTCATTTCTGGATCTTCTATCTTCCTTTCGCTAAAAAAAACAAGCAAGCCATTAAAGCTTAAGTATAGTATTAGTAATTAACCAGATCAGTTCAATATCATTTTATAATTCTTCTATTCTCTTGGCTTTATCATCTATCACTAAATCAAAATTAGGTTTAGTAGGGCCTCCGTTGGGGTCATAGCCTGTTATTAAATCATGAAACTTACAACCCCATTTATTTAATTGTTCTAAAGTAAGGCCTCTTAAATCGCGCTTTGAGCTTTCTCCTCTGCCAGTCCAATAAGTAATATGCCAACCCTCATCGTATAGTTTATTAATCTTAGCTACATTTTCAAAATTAGGCTCGGCTAGCTCATATACTCTTTTATCTGTGTAAAAGCAGATGGTCTCATCTATATCAATTAGCGCTTTCCTAGAGCCGAACCTTTTGGACTCAATCATTGTTATCTATTTTAATTATTAAACTATTGCAAATTTAGATAGTTTCTATAAATTACACCAGTCAAATTATAATTAAGCCTAAATATCTCTACATGCGTATTCTTCTTTTATCTATTTGTATTTTATTGCAACAATTCGCTATTGCTCAAACAAGTAACGAACCTCTTATTCGTACTGATAAAATTACCATTGCCAGAGATACTTATGGTGTGCCGCATATTTTTGCACCCACCGATCCCGAAGTGGCTTATGGTTTGGCCTGGGCCCATGCCGAAGACGATTTTACCACCATTCAAACATTGATGCTTACTGGTAAAGGAAAATTGGCCACTTATTTAGGTAAAAAAGGCGCGCCTATAGATTATGTAGTAGGCTTATTAAACACCAAGGCCACTGTGATGGCGCAGATGAAACAAATGGATCCAGCATTTTTAAAATTGGTTCGCGGTTATTTACTGGGTTTAGAAGCATATGCCAAAGCACACCCCAATGATGTGCTCAATAAAAATGTATTTCCAATTACGGTAGAAGAATATTTATCCGCCACTGTTTTTTCAGTAGCTGTATTTTGTGGTGTAGACAAAGCATTGCCTAAAATTTTAAATGGAACCATTCCTTCCTTGCCAGGCTTTACAGGAGAAGGAAGCAATTCCATTGCAGTGCATTCAAGTAAATCTGCCTCTGGTGAAAATATGTTGCTGATTAATGCGCATCAACCTATTGAAGGGGCCACTGCTTTTTATGAAGCACAATTACAAAGCGAAGAAGGTTGGAATATTTTAGGTGGATTGTTTCCTGGCGCTCCTTTGATTTTTCATGGTGTTACCCCCAATCTAGCTTGGGCACATACAGTGAACATGCAAGATAAAATTGATGTGTATCAATTACAAACCGATAAAACACATCCAAATCAATACAAAGTAGATGGTGAATGGCTGACCCTTGAAAAAAGAAAAATAAAATTAAGCATCAAGGGTATTCCATTTCCTATTTATAAAACAGTTTATAATTCTATCTACGGTCCAACTGCAGCAACACCCAATGGTGAATATTTTTCGTTGCGTTTGCCTGCTTTGATGGATGCTGGTGCCTTACAACAATGGTATGCAATGAACAAAGCACAAAATTTTACACAGTTCAAAGCTGCTTTGACACAAAACCATTTGCCTATGTTTAATATTGTATACGCCGATAAACGCGATACCATATTTTATATCTCTAATGGCAAAATGCCCTATCGCAATCCTGATACCAGCTACCATTGGAATGCAACGCTACCTGGCAATACCCGAGCAACCCTTTGGACCAAGTTCAAGCCTTTAAACGCCTTACCACAATACCTCAATCCAAAAAGTGGTTATTTATTCAATACCAATCATTCTCCTTTTTTAGCCACTGCAGAAAGTGAAAATTTAAACCCAGCTAATTTTGATGGATATGATGGTTATGAATTAACACATAACAACAGAAGCCGTCGCGCTAAGGATTTGATTGACCCATTGGATAAAATAAGTTATGCCGATTTAAAACGCATCAAATTTGATCGTCAACTGCCCGCTAAGATTTTATTCCCTTATGGATTTACAGCAGATACTTTATTTATTTTGGATGAAAATAAATACCCACAATATGCTCCATTAATTAGCAGTTTAAAAAAATGGGACCACAATGCAATAGCCGAAAGCAATGGCGCACTCATTTATAATTTGGCTTATTATCAAATTCCAAAAATTATGGGCAAAGAAAAAGAAGAGAAGCTAAGTACAGCCCAAGCAGTTGAAACTTATAAATACATTTATAATTTCTTAATGAAAAATTACCAACGCTTAGACGTTACTTTAGGAGAGGTGCAACGTTTGGTAAGAGGCGATGAAAACTGGCCACAAGGTGGCATGCCCGATGTATTGGCTGCAGTGCATACAGAACCATTTGGTACAGCACAACGCAAAATGAACAGCGGGGATGCCTATATTGGATTTGTTCGTTTTCCTAAAGATGGTAGTTTGCCTTTAATTGAAACTGTGAATACTTTTGGTGCAAGTTCGGTAAAAGGATCCAAACATTTTGCCGATCAAAGAGCAATGTATCAAGCACAAACATTAAAGAAAATGACATTGGATAAAGATGAGGTATTAAAAAATGCAGAAAGCATTTACCATCCTCAATAAAAATTTTGCAAAAAGAAGCTCAGAGAAGTTTAGTTGAAGACATGGTTAGAGTCTTGCGGTGATAATGCTTTTATCTAAGAAAGCCTTGGTATCGTATATAACCGAATCCTTAGTTGCTTTTAAGCTTGCATAATTCAATGATTTAAAAAAATCATGTGCTACGGTTAATACGATGGCATCGTAGGTGGCTAATTGAGTCACCAAATGTATTTGATGCTTTTCAGCTACCTCCTCCGCATTGGCAAAAGGATCAAAAGCAAAAACTTCTGTCCCTTGTTCTTTTAGCAAATGATAAATTTCAAAAGCTTTGGAATTTCTAATGTCTGGGCAATTCTCTTTAAAAGTAACGCCCAACAATAAAACCTTTGCACCTTTGCTATTTATTTTATTAGTCGTTAAAAGTTGAACCACTTTATTGGTTACAAAGGCACTCATTTGATCATTCACATGTCTCCCCGATAAAATGACTTGCGGATGATAGCCTAAGCTACTTGCTTTATGTGCCAAGTAATAAGGATCCACGCCAATACAATGCCCGCCTACTAAGCCCGGTTTAAAGGGTAAAAAATTCCATTTTGTGGCAGCCGCAGCCAATACATCTTGCGTATCAATGTTCATTCGATCAAATATCAAGGCCAATTCATTCACAAAAGAAATATTAATATCTCTTTGTGCATTTTCGATTGACTTAGCAGCTTCTGCTACTTTAATACTGGGTGCTTTGTGCGTTCCTGCTGTTATAATGCTTGCATATAATGCATCAACTTGATTGGCAATATCGGATGTAGAACCCGAAGTCACTTTAATGATTTTTGTAAGCGTATTAATTTTATCTCCTGGATTGATTCTTTCTGGAGAATAACCACAATAAAAATCTTGATTGAATTTTAATTTACTTGCTTTTTCTAAAACGGGTACACAATCTTCTTCGGTACAACCAGGATACACGGTACTTTCATAAATAACCAAATCGCCTTTTTTTAAAATACCTCCTATCATTTCAGAAGCTTTTAGTAAAGGTTTTAAATCGGGTTGCTTTAATGCATCTACAGGTGTGGGTACGGTAATGATATAGATCCTACAATTTTTTATTTCATTTAAATGATCACTAAAACTTAATTGATGGGCAGCTTGTATTTCTTCAGCAGTGGTTTGCAGCGTACGATCGGTCCCATTTTTTAATGCTTTGATTCTACTTGCATCAATATCAAAACCAATCACCTTATATTTTTTTCCAAATGCTACCGCCAATGGCAAGCCTACATAGCCTAAGCCAATAACAGCAATTGAATCAAATGTATTTAGTGAATGGTCCATTTCCAGCCAAAGTTAATGGTCTGATTAGTGATGACCATAATTTTTTTCACCTGCCACAATGCTCACTTTTAATCTGTTTTGTGGAGGAGGTAAAGGGCAAGTGGCAAAAGCGGTAAAGGCACAGGGCGGATTGTAAGCTTTGTTGAAATCTATTTCGGTATTGCCCAAAGCATCTGGCTTTGGAATATCAATAAAACGACCGGCTCCATAAGTAGTTTTACCTGCTGTTTCATCTCCAAAGACAATAAACAAATTGGGTCCCCCTTCGTCTATAACATCCAAAGTATATTCTTTTTTATTGATGGTAAACAACAATCTGCCAGCACTTTTTTGAGCCGTAGTTTGTCCGAGCACATTGGTGATCATTAATAAATTTTGTTCTGGTTGTACCAATACTGCTTTTAATCTCCAAGTAGAATCTACTGGGAAACGCTCAATGCCTTTAAACACTTTCAAAGTGGCTGCTTGTAAATTTCTAAATCGGATGCCTACTTTATCTTCTCTTTTGATGACTACCCAACTAAAATGACTCCAGTCCATGGTTTTCGCAAGTCCATCCGTTTTAAATATAGGAATAGTTTGATCTCCCTTAATTTCTTTATTATCAATTTTTACGCTGTTGTTGTTTTTATTGACCCATTGTACAGAATCACCTTCATAAATAAAATCACCTAAGTAATCAGGAAATTCCTTATTGGCATATTTACTGTCCATGCCTTCTGCCTTACCAAAACTATTCGCTCCTTTGTGCAACCAAAAAAGCCCTTCTAAATTTAACCAGCCATTGGGTTGTTTAAGATCGTTTTCTCTTTTAGCATGCCATTCATTAATGGATTGAACATAATGATTCTTATTTTGACCAAACAAAAAAAGATGATTGGCAGTAAGCATTAAAAGGAATAAGTATTTTTTCATATAGTATGTTGAAGCCAATTAAAGTAGCATCAGCACTCAAAATTAAGCTTATTTGCGGCCCTTACAAAAAAGAATGCTTCCAAATAAAACTTAAGAAATTTTAAGTCCTTTGCATCCCGTTTTTTATTAATTTTAAAGCATAGAAGCCTTATGTATATTAAAAAAATAATTCTTACTTTATTTATTGCGCTTGCATTATTTTCTTGTAAAAAAGAAATTGGCGATAAAATGAATGGGGTAAGTTATTCTAATGAAGATGTAAACAATTGGATTTATCAAAGCATGAGCAGCTATTATTTATGGTCTACCAAAATGCCGGCCTTGTCTGCCACCAACTTAAGTAGCAACCCAATGAATTATTTTACTTCCATATTGTATGACTATGGAAATACAGATCGATTTTCCTGGATAGATAGTAGCTCCGCCAACTTAATCAATCAATTGAATGGCGTAAATAAAATTTTAGGTGTAAAGCTAAATGCATTTTTAACAGACAATGCAAAACCAGATGGTCCCATTGCTTTAGTAATTGCTTATGTATTAAAAGGGAGCCCGGCAGAAAATGCGGGCTTAAAAAGAGGTGACATTATTTTATCAGTAGATGATCAAACCATTACTACAAAAAACTACAGTTCCATTTTACAAAATGAAACTTTGAAATTAAGTTTTGGAATTTATACAAACGGTGTATTCAGCAGCAATAACAAGAGTCTTTCTATCACTAAGGTTGAATTACAAACCAACCCCATTTTAATTGATACAGTCATTAATTGGTCAGGGAAAAAAGTAGGTTATTTTGCTTACACTCAATTTTTAATCAGTTTTGATGACAGCTTGAGAGCTGTATTTGGTCGATTTAAATCCAAGGGCGTCAATGAATTAATTATTGATTTACGCTACAATGGTGGTGGATATGTGACCTCTTCCGATTTACTTACTAATTTAATTGTAAAAGATTTAGGTACTAGAGTCAATACCGTAATGAATAAAAAAATATACAATGACAGTTATACGCAAACTTTAAACAAGCAATCTGGAACGAGTGCATTTGTTACCAATTTTCAAAATGAACCAAACAATTTGGGTAATTTAAATAGGGTGTTTGTACTTACCGCCAATAACACTGCTTCGGCAAGTGAACTTGTCATCAACAATTTAAAACCATTTATGGATGTCCTCTTAGTAGGTGAACATACTTATGGTAAAAATGTAGGTTCTTTTACCATCACCGATGATCAAAAAAGATGGAATTTTGGTTTGCAGCCCATCACTTTTAAGATTGCCAATTCCTTAGGGCAATCGGATTACGGCACTGTAAATGGTTTTGCGCCCAATTACCTAGTAGTTGACAATGTATTGCCTTTTAAATTATTAGGTGACCCAGCAGAAACAGTCTTGAACAAAGCTTTAAATATCATTGGGGGCGTAGCATATGTAGCAAATAGTACCATACAAAATATAAATAAGCATACTATTTTAGTTCAAACAGAAGGACTCTCCGATAATAAGATGATGGATAAACATGATATGTACCAGCATCCACCAAAGCATCCATAAAATAATTTTATATTGAAGATTTGTTTTTAGTATCTTAGAATTATTAAAACGAATGCTTCTATGAAAATAATGTACACCTTACTATGCTTGGCTTTTTTATTAAATGTGCAAGCGCAACAAAAAAATACAAAACTGCACTTAAACCATACTGCCATTTTTGTTATTGACTTGGAAAAAACTGGCAATTTTTACAGTAAAATAATTGGGTTAGATAGCGTTCCAGAACCTTTTCATGATGCCAAACATATTTGGTATAGCACTGGCGAACATACCATGTTGCATGTAATTAAAGGGTCTAATCAAAAAAAAGAATACTATAAAAATCAACATACTTGTTTTACCGCACCAGATTTCAATAGCTTCATAACAAAATTAAAAGCGGCCAATTGGCCCTATGAAGATGTGAGTGGTAATAAAAACGCCATTACGACTAGAGTGGATGGAGTGCATCAAATATGGGTGCAAGATCCAGACGGCTATTGGATTGAGATTAATGATGATAATTATTAATTCGTAGATTAGAAAAACTTGAAGAATAACTCAAAATAATTTTATGAAAAAATTTCAACTACTGCTCTTATTTATTTTTTCTTTTACAATTGGACTTTTTGCACAAGGCATTGTGAAAGAAAAGCAGGTAATTAAAAGTGCCATCCTAAATAGAGAGGTACACTATTCTATCTACTTACCCAATGATTACAATACCAGCGATCGTGCTTATCCAGTGACTTATTTATTGCATGGATATGGAGATGCAGATGATGGTTGGATTCAATTTGGGGAAATCAATCGATTGGCAGATGAAGGAATTAAATTGGGCAAAATGCCTCCCATGATTATTGTAACGCCAGATGGCTTTACTAGTTTTTACATCAATGCAGCAGATGGCAGTATGAATTATGAAGATTTTTTTATAAAAGAATTGATTCCGCATATTGAGAAAACATATAAAGTAAAAGCAGAAAGAAAATACCGAGGCATTGCTGGACTATCTATGGGCGGCTATGGCGCTTTAATGTACGCTTTAAAATATCCAAATTTATTTGTAGCCTCAGCACCTTTAAGTGCTGCCGTATGGACAGATAATGATATTGTTAATTTATCAGATAATATGTATAATTCATTATTTGGAAGTTCAATGGGGAAAAATTTAAAAGGCAAAGACAGGTTAACAGCTGCTTGGCAAGCGAATAGCCCCATGGCCATTATTGAGAAAAAAACAACCGCAGAATTGTCTACTGTAAAGTATTGGATAGATTGCGGTGATGATGATTTTTTAACTGTTAGTAATTCAGAATTACATATTGTTTTAATTAATAAAAAAGTTCCGCATGAATTTAGAATGAGAGATGGTGCACACAATTGGACTTATTGGAGAACTGGAATTGTAGATGCCCTTTCATTTATTGGAGATAACTTTCGTCAAAAATAAAAATGTATGGACTCGGGTATAAAAGTATTTATTACTGGCGGCACTTTTGATAAAGCATACAATGAACTCAATGGTACTTTGTATTTTAATGAAACCCATTTATTTGAAATGCTTCAATTGGGAAGAAGTCGTTTAGCACTTTCAATTGATACCTTGATGCTCAAAGATAGTTTAGAGTTTGTAGAGGCAGACAGACAAAAGATAGCCGCAGCATGCAATGCAGCAAATGAGCATAAAATATTAATTACCCATGGTACCGATACCATGACCCTTACTGCTTCTTATTTAACAAAACATTGTAAAGGCAAAACCATTGTGCTTACGGGCGCCATGGTGCCTTATAAATTTGGTAGCTCTGATGGTTTATTTAATTTAGGAAGCGCCCTTGCCTTTGTACAAGTTTTAAACCCTGGCGTATACATAGCCATGAATGGAAAAATATTTGAAGCTGATAAGGTTCAAAAAAATACCGATAAAGGTGAATTTGAAGCCATTTAGATTTTATACGCTAGAAAGTATTATTTTAATTGAGATGCATCAACTCTTGTGGGTGTATCCTTTCCGGAAATAATAGTTTGCGCACTCTTTGCAATTGCTTTAATTATCTCTGTCATATTATCTATATCCAAAGTTTGAAATTCATCACTAGGCTTATGATAATTGGGCTCATTGTCCATTTTAGAAGTGGAAATGGTATGCGCTGGCACACCTAATCTTGCTAATGTGGCGTTGTCAGATCTATAAAATAAATTTTGATCGGTATAAGGGTCTGGATAAAAAGTAAAGGCTGTGCCTGCTAAATTCTTTTGCAAAATGGCGCCCATATCTGTTTTTTCATAACCAGTGATATAAGCACTGTTCTTTCCCCATTTACTTTCTGTACCAATCATTTCTAAATTGAACATGGCTTTCACCGTTGCTGGATCAAATTGTTTCGAAAAATATTGTGCACCAAAACCTCCTACTTCTTCGGCAGTAAAAGCTGCAAAAACTAAAGTACGTTCATTATTATTTAATTTTTTATAATATTTTGAAAGCAAAATCATAGCAGTGGTACCTGCTGCATCATCATTGGCTCCATTATAAATACTATCTCCATTCACTGCTCTTGCACTATTAATACCTAAATGATCATAATGCCCAGAAAAAATTACATACTCATTGGGTAGTGACTTGCCAGGAATCACCGATACCACATTGGCTAAATTTAAACTTTCAATTTTGTGTGTTGCTTCAATAGTAAATTTTGTAGGTGTTAAATTACTTAATACAAAAACAACCGATTTTTGATTTTCAGTGATATTAGATTTTAAATTAGTTAACCTGCCAAAGTTCTGCGCAAACGATTCATCTAAAAGTATTAAATAGTTTTTCCCCGCCCCCATATATTTTCTAATGGCCATATTTAAATTATCTTCCTTATTTATTTTCACAAGCTCATACCCACTTGTTTCAGTAATAGAAAAATTAGCTTGAGGCGTTACCACTATTATATTTTTTTGATCAATAGTGGTGCCATCAAAATTTCCAGATGCATTAATAAATTTGGCCGACATTCTTGTAAAAGATTGCAAATAATTGCTGCTATTTTTAAATTTTGCTAAACCTGTTTGTTCAAATTCATTGGCAATAAACGCTGCAGCTTTGTCAATGCCTTTGCTAAATGTTTTACGCCCTTCTAATTCATCTGAGGATAAATATTTTTCGATACGTTCTGTTTCTGATTTAGTAATGATATTGTCTATGCTTTGTGCCAAAGCAAATTGGCCACTCATCAACACCGCTAATAAAAAATAAATTTTAATACATTTCATAAAAATATAATTTTGGAAAGGTTTACAGTATTCACTGATTTTTTAAGAATGGGAAAATAGACAAAATTATGAAATGGTCAAAATAGAATAGATCAAATAAAACTTTAAATATCCTTGAAAGTATTCCTTACATTAGCATATTATGTCAAGTGATCAAGCCCTAATTATTCAATTTCAACAATCAAGTAATAGAGAAGCGGTGTTCACCGAATTGATGCGCAAACATCAACAAAAAGTATATTATCAAATTAAACGGATGGTTCTGGAACATGCTGATGCAGATGACATTGCTCAAATGGTATGGATTAAAGTATGGAATAAATTAGATGGCTTTAAAATGGAAAGCGAGTTTACCACTTGGCTTTTTAGGGTGGCCTACAATGAGACCTTAAATTACATACAAAAACAAAAAAAGCAGGGTTCAAGGCTTTCAAATGACGATTTGTTCACCTATGAAAACGCTACAGGCAGCAGCGACGAACCCAAAAGCACCGAAATTCAAATTGCCTTAGACCGTTCCATTAAGCAACTACCTGAAAAACAGAGGATTGTGTTCATGCTAAGGTATTTTGAGGGCTACGATTATGAAAAAATTGCTGGTATCATGGGGACCACGGTAGGCGGGGCAAAGGCCAATTTTCATCAAGCAGTCAAGAAAATTGAAAAATTTGTAACTGCACTTTAAACTTCTTACCCAAACCACTATCCAATAAACATCATGAAATTAATAAAGGGCAATACCACTTTAAGTGAGGACCAGCAATGGGTTGAATCCATAATAGAAAAGGATCAATTAAATCAATTCAATCTGACCAATACAGATGCCCCATTTAATTACTTTGAATCCTTCCCCGAAAAAATGCTTACGCGCATTCATTCGGAAAAAATGAATCAGCAAAAAACTTTTGAATGGAGGAATCTATTTTTTAATAATTATGCAAGAATGGCAGTAGCAGCAGCATTCATTACTGTAGTAGCTGGCACCTATTTGATAAATAATAACATTGTTAAAAAAATGAGTACAGCGCTTGTTTCTATTCAAGAAATTCCAAATGATGAAATAATAAATTATATCAACAACAATGAGGCCATAGCTGAATTAGATATAGATGCGGATCTTACCAAAGAAAATACTTCGCTACAATCCTTCAACGAAAATGAAATTCAGAAAATTCATCAATCGCTAACACAATAATAACACACCATTAATATTAATAATTATGAAGAGAATCATTATTAGCAGTTTGTTTGCATTATTACTTTTTAAAGCAACTGCACAAAACAATCCCGATCGTAAGCAACCACCTCCACCACCTCCTTTTGAAAATAGAGCGCCTGGTGATATGAGGGGGCATAGAATGATGAGAGGAGATAGAAAACAAAATATGGAACGTATTGAATTACTAAAAGTGCAATTCATTACCGAAAAGCTTGGATTGACTAAAGCCGAAGCAGAACAATTTTGGCCAATCAATGAAACTTATAAGCAAGCTGTACAAGAAATTATAAAAACTAAGGCCGAAGATGAAATCGTATTTCAAGAAGCTATGTTAAATGCCAGAAAAAAATATAAAACCGATTTAAAACCAGTTTTAAAATCCGAGGAGCGTGTGAACAATGCATTAAGATTGGAAAGAGAATTTTTAAGAAAAATTCACTTTGAAATGAACAGAAGACGAGGATTTTAATCACTCCTTAATTTACTTTATAAATAAAAGCGCCCTTAGTCAAAAGCTTGGGGCGCTTTTATTTTATAGCTTAGTTTTCGTATATTACATGGTATAATTTAAAGTCCTATTTATGAAAAAATTTGCTGTACTCCTTGGCGCATTATTAATCATTCTTGTTGCAATCGTTTTAGTTAAAACATGGACCAATGCATCTGGTGCGCATCAGAAAAGTAATATTTTGGAACCATTGACAAAAGAAGCCATTGCACATATGAGTCAGGCCATTCAAATAAAAACTGAAACACCTAATGATGCTTATGAATTTGACACAGCTACTTTTTTTGCATATCGAAAATTTTTAGAAAAGTCCTATCCCTTAGTACATAAAAATTTACCAAGAACCGTTATTGATAGTTTTAATTACGTCTATGAGTGGAAGGGAACCGATACCAGCATCTTGCCGATGGTATTGATGGCGCATTATGATGTGGTTCCTGTTGAAGCTTCTGCCGTAAAACTTTGGCATGCAGTTCCCTATGGAGGAGAAATTAAAGACGGTTATATTTGGGGAAGAGGGGCATTGGATGATAAATCAAGTATGATTAGTATTTTAGAAGCTGCCGAACTGCAATTGGCCAAAGGTTTTCAACCCAAGCAAACTATTTTATTGTGCTTTGGTGCTGATGAAGAATCAAGTGGCAATGGTGCAACGGCTGTAGTGAAATATTTTAAATCTAAAAATAAAAGATTTGATATTGTTGTAGATGAGGGTGGCGAAATTTCAACCGAAGAGATGAAAGATGTTAAAAGACCCATCGCTTCCATTGGTGTAGGAGAAAAAGGATATGTTACCTTAATTTTAACTGCCCAAAAAGCAGGCGGCCATTCTTCTATACCAGCACAAAGTACAGCGATTGATATTTTAAGTAAGGGCTTGTATAAATTAAGAAAAAAGCAAATGCCTGCGAAATTAACACCCCCTATAAGTGCTTATTTAGATAGAGTAAGTGGGTATACAGAAAACTTTATTAAAAAAGTGGAATTGTCCAATATGTGGCTTTTTGAAAAACAAGTATTGAATAATTTATCAGAAGCCCCCACCAGTAATGCTTTGGTGAGAACCACTATTGTGCCTACTATTGTGAATAGTGGCGTTAGAGACAATGTAATTCCCACTTTTGCAACGGCTTATGTCAATAGCAGAATCTTGCCGGGTGAAACGCAAAAAGATGTATATAATTTTGTAGAGAAAGCGGTGAAAGATACCAATATCAAAATTACCTACTACCACAATTACAGTACCCTGCCTTCTCCTACTACCGATATCCATAGCAAAGCCTTTAAAAGAGTGGAGAAAGCAATCTATTCGGTGGTAGAGGATGTAATTGTTGCGCCTATGTTGATGGTGGGCGCTTCCGATTCTAGAAATTATAGAGAGGTAAGCGACGGCGTAATCAATTTCACACCTATTACCAATGCTAAAGGTTACCACGGGATTGATGAGCGTTTGTTGATGACTGATTATCAAAAATGTATTAACTTTTATACTTTATTAATTCAAGGTTCAAAATAAATTTATATGAAAAGTAAAATTATAGGCACTGGCTTTTTTATTTTATTGACCCTTGTAAAATTCACAACAACTATGGCACAATTCCAGCCATTATACACAACTGTTCCCAACGCTATACCGCAAGAGAACAAAGAAGCTTTTACCGTTAGAGATGGCATCTTAAGAATTGAAAAAGTTTCTGAGCCTGCGTATCAATATTATAGAGTCAAGGATGACAATGCAAAAAGGCCTTGTGTGATCATATGTCCAGGTGGAGGTTATAGCATATTGGCTGCGAGCCATGAAGGATCAGATGTAGCTGTATTTTTTAACAGTATTGGCATCAATGCATTGGTTTTAAAATACCGCATCCCTAATGCTGCCAACCAAATAGATAAAACCATTGCCCCATTGCAAGATGCACAACAAGCCATTTACTTATGCCGTTTACATGCAGCCGACTGGGGTATTGATGCAAAAAATATTGGCATTATGGGATTCTCCGCAGGCGGACATTTGGCTAGTAGTTTAGCTACACATTACGAGGATGTTAAAATCAAGAACCTAGAAAATATTTCATTAAGACCCGATTTTCAAATCCTAATCTACCCCGTAATTAGTTTTAATAGTTTTGGACATAAGGGCTCTAGGGACAATCTGATTGGTCCAGAAATGAGTGAAGAAGCCATTCATTATTTTAGCAACGAAGAACACATCAATCAATTTTCACCACCTGCTTTTTTAGTGCACGCCAAAGATGATGGCGTCGTTCCGGTCGCCAATTCAACTATTTATCTACAGCAATTGCAAATGAACAAAGTACCTGCTGAGCTATACTTATATGAAAAAGGGGGGCATGGTTTTGGAATGAAAAATGCGACCAGTGAAATATATTGGCCTAGTTTATTAAAAACTTGGTTGCAAAAGCAACAAATTCTTAATTAAATTGTAATATTATATACCCATCTCTTTTCAATAAAAGATGAAAATTAAAATTTAAAATACATACCATGCGTTATTTAATTTTTACAATAGGACTTATTGCTTGTTTGAATCTATCTGCACAAAAAACTATTTTAATTAAGTGTGGAAAATTGTTAGATAGTAAAACAGGAATTGTTTCAGAAAAACAAAATGTCCTTATTAAAGGCAATCAAGTAGTTTCTATAACTGCAAGCGCTGTGGCTGCCGACTCTATTATAGATTTAAGTAATTATTTTGTAATGCCTGGTATGATTGATTGTCATACACATGTTCTTTTACAAGGTGACATTACTTCCGAGGATTATGATGTACAAGTTTTAAAGGAATCCATTCCTTATAGAACCATCAGAGCTACTAAAAGTGCAGAGAAAGCATTGATGAATGGCTTTACCACCATTCGTGATTTGGGTACAGAAGGTGCTGGCTTTGCAGATGTAGATCTTAAAAAAGCAATTAATAAAGGAGTGATCAGCGGACCAAGAATGATTGTTTCTACTTTAGCCATGAATACCACTGGCCATTATCCTTTAAAAGCATCCGATTATGCCTGGGAATTACATTTCCCAAAAGGGGTAATTGAAATTACGGGTGCGGACGAAGCCAGAAGAGCAGTAAGACAACAAATTGAACAAGGTGCAGATTGGATTAAAATTTATGCAGACCGTGGCTATTATCGTTTAGCAGATGGCTCTTTTAGATCTATTCCCAATTTTACTACAGAAGAAATTAAAGCCATTGGAGAGGAAACCATTACAAGTAGAAAAAAAATGGCAGCACATGCAATGACCCGGGATGGTATACTAGCGGCAATTAATGCAGGCGCTTCAAGTATTGAACATGGAAGTGGCATGGATGAAGAATGTATGCGTGTAATGGCAGATAAAGGAATTTATTGGTGCCCTACATTATTTGTGAATGAATTTGTTGCTGAAGGAAGAGCAAAATTAGGAAGCCCTATTAATTTATATTTTCAACAATCTATTCAAGCTACCTTTAAAAAAGCCATCAAGATGGGTGTGAAATTGGCTTATGGAACCGACATCGGTGGCTATGATTGGAATTTACCTCAAGCCAAAGACTTTACTTATTTTGTAGAATGGGGATTGAGCCCAGCTCAAGCCATTCAAACTGCTACCACTACTGCAGCAGAACTTTTAGGCATGCAAGGTAAAATAGGAGAAATAAAAGAAGGCAGTTTTGCTGACATCATTGCCTTGAAAAAAGATCCAACAAAAGACATCAGTGCATTACAAAATGTTGACTTTGTAATGAAAGATGGTAAAGTATACAAGCATTAAAAAAGCATAGGATTGGTTGACTTATTTTAATAAGCTACTTTTTCTAAATTTTTTTAGGATATTTCTTTTACGATACTCCCCTTCCATCCATAATAAGTGACTACTAAAAAGGCAATCAATGGGACAATATAACCCATTTGAATATTGCCAGTAGCATCGCTTATAATTCCAAAAATACGTGGCAATACAGCCCCGCCTGCAATGGCCATGATAATTAAGCTACTACCCATTTCGGTATCCGTGCCCAATTGCTTAATGCCTAAAGAAAAAATGGTAGGGAACATAATGGACATAAAAAAACAAATGCATATAAGTGCATAAATTGTCACCATGCCATGGGTAATCATTGCTACAAAACATAAAGAAGCAGCAATAATACCATATGCAGTTAATAATTTATTAGGGGTAATATAGTTCATAAAAAAAGTACCTGTAAATCGTCCTATTAAAAATGCAAGTGTACCAAAGCTTAAAAACTTAGCTGCTTCAAATTGATTGATATCTGCAGATTCGGTAGCAAATAAAATAAATAAACTTAGTACGCACACCTGCGCACCTACATAAAAGAATTGAGTAATTACTGCCCATCTTAAATGACGATGATTAAAAGTTCCTAAGACAGTAGCTTTATTAGAAGCTGTATTTTTTGACCTGATATCTGGCAATTTTACTAGATAAAATAAAAAGGCAATAATTAACAATACAAAAGCCAATAGGGTATAAGGTGTTTTGACTGTATTGGCTTCCGATGCCAAGGCAGCTTGTCTTACCGAGGCCGACATGGCATTCAAGGTATCTACTGAATTTCCTTTTGTAAAGATCACTTTAGCCCCTATGAGTGGTGCTAAAAAAGCTGCAAGCCCATTAAAAGATTGCGCCAAATTTAAACGTTGGGTAGAAGAGGCTGGATCTCCTAAGGCTGATGCATAGGGATTGGCTGCTGTTTCCAATATAGTAAGGCCACAAGCAATGACAAATGAAGCAAACAAAAAATAAACATAGGATTGATTATTGGCAGCAGGCACAAACAAAAAAGCACCCATGGCAAACAACAATAATCCAATAATAATGCCCATTTTATAGCCAAACTTCTTCATAATCAACCCTGCTGGCAATGCCATAAAGAAATAAGCAATATAAACCGATGAATCAACTAAAGTAGATTGTGTGGTAGTTAGCGTAAACGATTTTTTCAAATGAGGAATCAATATGGGAACTAAATTATTGGCAAAGCCCCATAAAAAAAACAAGCAAGTAATTAATACAAATGGAATGATGTCTGTTTTTGCTTTTTGCATGGTCATTAAATTATATTTAAATATAATCTATCCATTAGATTTGAACAAAAAATACCTATGAAGCAGCTATTTAAGCTACTTAAGCACTAATTTTGAAAATAATCAAATTTCAAACCAATAGCCAATATGAAAAAATTACTACTCAGTATTGCTTGTTCATTTATATTATTGACAAGTTTTGCTACAGCTCCAAAAGAAGCAGCCCGTGATTATTATTTAATTCAAGTGTACCATTGTTCTAATCTAAGTCAGATTGCCAACATTGATACTTATTTAAAAAACACTTACCTCCCCTATTTACATCAAAATGGAATTGCCAAAGTAGGTGTTTTTGCACCTTTAGAAAATGATACTGCCGTTGATAAGCGTTTGTTTGTTTGGATTCCATTAAAATCAATTGATGCATTAGATGCATTGGATCAAAAGATTGAAAAAATAGATCCGATGGGCAATGATCCAGTGATTCATCTAGAAAACGCAGACAGCAGTTTGCCTTACAATAGAATTGAAAAGATTTTAACAAGAGCTTTTAAATTTCAACCTAACTATGTTACTAAGTCAAATTTGACTAAATCAAACAATCGTGTATACGAATATAGAAGTTATGAAAGTGCAACAGAAGACTTACATTTAAGAAAAGTACATATGTTTAATGAAGGTGGAGAAGTACCTCTTTTTGAACGGCTCAATTTTAATGCTATTTTTTATTCAAAAGTAATTGCAGGTAGTAGAATGCCCAACTTAATATACATGACCAGCTTTAACAATATGGACGACCGCAATGCTCATTGGAAAGCTTTTGGACAAGATCCAGTATGGAAAAAAATATCTGCTGCTCCAGAATATTTAAAATCGGTTAATAGAAATGAAACGATATTAATGAGTGCACGTGATTATGCCGATTTTTAATCGACCAATTCAACACCCATTAATTTAACCAATTCCAGTTGCGCATTACATAGCTGATATTGATATTGCAATTGATTCAATAAAGCTCTTTGATAATCGGCATTGGTGGAAGTAATCTCGATAGGTGTTGTGGTACCATTTTTTAATTTACTTACACTTAATTTTTGTGCCAATGCAGCTTGCTCAATTTGAGAAGCTGCATTTTTTATTCTGCTTTCATTGCTTTTAATATCAATTAAAGCTGCTTGAATGTCTTTTTCAAAATCATGCAATTGCATGACCACGCTCGTTTCATTTAAGGCTACCGCCCTTTCTTGAATTTTAACCTGTTGCTTTGTTCTACCACCATTGAATAAGGGTATCGATAAGCCTACGCCTGCATTGTAATTAAAACGAGGGTCATTGATCTGTGGCAAATAGCCATTTCTTGAGCCCACACCTGCTTTCATCCCTACAATAGGAAGCTCATTTAATTTTGAAATGGCAACTTCTGCTTTGGCAACATTTACCTTGTCCTTAGCCACTGCCAAGCTTGGATTGTGTTGAATGGCCATTTGCATGGCTTCATCAAGTGTATAATTTTTCAGTGCAATGGCTAATTTACCTTCTTGTATATCGCTTACACCTGTAGCATATTTCAATAAATTTAAAAGCTTCTGCAAATTCGTTTCAACATCTATTTTACGATTGGTCTCATTGTCTATTTTTGACTGAATGGTTAATAAATCCAATTGGATGGCATTGCCATTTTTTAATTGCGACTCCACCACTGATTTATTTTCGGCCAACAATTGAATAACTTGATTTTGTATTTCAATAGCCTTTTTTGCATAAATGATTTGATAATACAATTGGCTTACTTGAGAAAACAAACTGTGCTTTAATTCCTCAGCAACATGTTTTGAAGTTTGCAGTTCTAATTTTGCTTTTTCAATATTGGATTGTAAACGACCAAAATCAAACAAGGTATATGAACCATTCAATGCCCCAGAAATATTGTGCTCTGGCGCAAACTGAAAAGTTTTGTCACCAAAGGGCACTTCAATTTTGGGTTGCATATAAGCATAGCTTGCATCAACAGTAATTTCTGGATATTTATTTAATTCACTCAAAGCCAATTTATCTTCGGCTAGTTGAACCGTTTGTTGCACTTGCTTTACTTTAGGAAAATAAGTCAAGGATTGATTTAATAAATTTTTAAGCTCCCCATTGATTAAATTTTGGGCATGCACATTGGAATATTGGGATATTACCAACAACAATAGTATTATTTTTTTCATAACTCGTTTACTTTAAAAGTTTATCAACGCACTATATTAATGTGATTCTGCAGCAGCTTTTGCTGCAGCTTTGTCCATTTTTTTATTTGTTCTAAGAAAAAATACAAGAGGTATCACCACGATAAAGAAAATACCCACCAACCTAAACGTATCTAAATAAGATAAATAATAGGCCTGCCTATCCACTGACATATCAATCATTTTATACGCCCTTTGTGTTGCGCCAGGCAAATCACCAGTTTTGGAGGCAATCCCTTGTGTAACTGCCGAAAACCTTTCCTGCCATTGTGCTCCATCCGAAGGCATATGTGCTATTAAATTAGTACGATGCTGGAAATATTGTTTAGCCACATAATTGTTGGCAATTGCAATACCAAAAGCGCCACCCAATTGACGTATCATATTATTCAATGAAATACCAGCTGCATAATCCTTGGGGGCCAAGCCCACTACTGCTTGATTGATCAATGGTAATTGACTTAATGAAATTCCAAAAGCTCTAATTAATAAAGGCCAGAAAAAATCCCATTTGCCTGCATCCAAAGGCATGTTGGCACTATAAAAAGCATAGACGGCAAACAAACTAAATCCTACAATCACAAAAGGTATAGGAGATACGCCTTTACTCATTACTTTTCCAATAATGGGGAATAAAATAACCCCTGCTAATGTGGGAGGCAATAAAGAAATACCCGTTTCAAAAGCCGTATAGCCCATAATTCTTTGCACCAATACGGGATACACAAATACCGAAGTAAACAAACCAAAACCTGCAACAAAGGTAAATATTGTCGTGAAAGCTAAGTTTCGATTTTTTAGGACCCGCAAATTCACCGCCGGTTGTTTGATGTTCAATTCATATAAGATAAAAGAGACAAGTCCAATGATAGCTATACCAGAACAGTAGCGTATAGTTTCACTATTAAACCACTCTTCCGATTCTCCTCTTTCTAATACGTATTGCAAGCATCCAATGCCTGCCATGAGCAGCATAATACCGGTATAATCAATCTTAATGGCATCCTTGCCTTTGCCCTCCCCAACTTTTTTATCAATGAAAGTAAAGGATAAAAATGTAGCTATAATTCCAATAGGAATATTGATCATGAAAATCAAAGGCCAGCTGTTGTGCTCAATTATCCAACCGCCTAATGTGGGCCCCAATGTTGGACCTAACACAATACCCATACCAAATAAACCTGCTGCAATAGGTCGGTCTTTAGGCTCAAAAGCATCAAATAATATGGCTTGAGAAGTAGACAACAAAGCACCGCCACCTACTCCTTGGACAAATCGCCAAATAATTAATTCAATTAAACTATCCGATTGTCCACATAAATAAGAAGCCGCTGTAAAAATTATCATCGACACGATGTAATAATTTTTACGGCCAAAATATTCTGCCAAAAAACCAGTTAATGGAATGATGATCACATTAGCAATCGCATAGGAAGTAATCACCCAACTTACATCTTCAATACTCACGCCCAAACTTCCAGAAATATCGTTTAAGGCAACATTCACAATAGAAGTGTCTATCAGCTCCATAATAGCAGCTGATACAGTAGTAATTACAATGATGGTTCTTGCTAAACCTTTAAGCGCTGCCATTCAAACTATTTGTCAACGGTGATAAATACACTCATCCCTGCTCTCAATTTATTTTTGAAAGCAGCTTGATTGTTGATGGCTATTTTAACAGGAATTCTTTGGGTGACTTTGATAAAGTTTCCACTTGAATTATCTGGAGGCAACAAAGAAAATTTTGCACCAGTTGCATCGCTTAAACTAAGTATGGTTCCCTCTATCGCTAGGTCAGGATAAGCGTCTACTCGAATGTTTACTTTTTTACCTTCTTGTAAGCTTTCTAATTGGCTCTCTTTAAAATTAGCTACAATCCAATAACTGCTGTCATTCACAATAGAAAACAATGGCGTGCCTGCTTGTACAAACTGTCCAATATTGATATTCTTCTTGCCAATTTTTCCAGTACTAGGCGTGGTAATTTTAGTATAAGATAATTTTAATTCTGTCTCTTTGATTTTAGCTTTCTTCATATCAATCAAGGCCAGGGCTCTGTTGACATTTTCTTTTAAAACCGTAATTCTATTATTAGCAGTGGCCAATTCGGTTTGTGCATTGCTCAACTCTTGATTGGCAGAAGACAACTGAAATTCGGTTTCTTCCAATTGTTTTTTTGTAATGGCTTGCTCTTTAAATAAATTTTGATCGCGGGTTAAATCGTTGGTCGATTTTTTTTGTTTAATGGTTCTTAAATCAATGACCCCTTTGTTATTCTTTAAAGATAAAATGGCATTGTCTAATTGCGCTTTGGCATTGGATACATCGGCAGAAGATTGTTGCATATCTGCTTTTTGTTCTTCCAACTGCATTTGCAATTCGGCATCATCAATTTCTGCGACCAATTGATTTTGGCTTACAGAATCATAATCTTTTATCGTAATGCTTTTTACATAGCCCCCAATTCTAGTTAAAACTGGTACAATAGAAGTCTCGATTTGCGCATTATCGGTGGTTTCGTGTGTGATAGAAAAAACCACTTTTTTGCCCCCAAAATAAAGGGCAACGACCAAAAGTACGCTGATGACTACTTTACGAATATTGGCTTGTTTTTTAAGTTTTTGTTCCTCCATATAGGTATATTAATTAAGGTGCTAATTAGGCTGCAAATTAATTGATTTAAGTTGAAAATGGGTATTATTTTGATGAGCAAAAAGAAGTAATCCAAATTTAATTTTAGAAGCCTGCCTCCTGAAAATAGAGGGGCGTATTGGTTTAATCTATCTTTTATACAGCTCCTATCTTTTTTAAGATTTTCATATTTGAACGCATGTGCATAAACTTGTATACGATCGCATATAAAATGGGTAAAATAATAAGTGTTAAAATGGTAGAAGTAACTAAGCCTCCAATGACTACTGTTGCTAATGGCTTTTGACTTTCACTGCCTATGCCCGTTGAAATGGCAGCAGGCAATAAACCAATGGCAGCCATCAATGCGGTCATAACTACAGGACGTACCCTTGAAATAACTCCATTTTCTAATGCATCGCGTAATGGCATTTTGGCTTCTAGATTTTTTCTAAATACAGTAATCAAAATAACTCCATTTTGTATACAGATGCCAAACAAGGCAATAAAACCAATACCGGCACTAATGCTAAAATTCATGCCTCTAAAATGCAAGGCTAAGATGCCTCCGATTAAAGCAAAAGGAACGTTTAAAATAGTGAGTAAGGCATCTTTCACATTACCGAATAACATAAATAAGATTAAGAAAATAGCCAATAAACACACAGGCACTACATTCATTAATGTTTTGGATGCACGTTGTTGATTTTCAAATTCTCCATTCCAGGACATTTTGTATCCTTCTGGTAAATGCACATTGGCATCAACATTTTTTTGAGCTTCTTTAATGGTACTCCCTAAGTCTCTACCTCTAATTGAAAATTTAACAGGAATGTATCTGTAGTTGTTATCTCTATAAACGAATGCAGGGCCAGTTAAAGTTTTGATATTTGAAATTTCACTGATTGGTATTTTAGCACCATCCTGAGTTGGAATCATTAAGTCTTGTACTTTTTCTTTGGTATCTCTAAAACTTTTTTGGTATCTTATTCTTATATCAAATTTTCTTTCGCCTTCATACAACTGTGTGGCTGCTTTTCCGCCCAATGCCATTTCAATTACACTTTGCGCATCGGTGGTCGTGATGCCGTACAAAGCCATTTTTTGTTGATCCAATTCAATTCTAAACTCGGGTTGTCCTAAATTTCTTAATACACCTAGATCTTCTACTCCTTGCACCTTACTTAATTCGTGTTGAACTTTATTGGCAAGATTGTCTAATGTATCAAAATTTGGTCCAAATATTTTTACCGCTAAAGAGGCAGGCACACCTGCTACTGCTTCTTCTACATTGTCTCGAATGGGTTGTGAATAGTTTAATAATAAACCAGGATATTTTACCAATTGCACGTTCATGCTGTCTATTAATGACTCCGTACTAATACCCTTAGGCCATTCTGCTTTCGGTTTTAAATCCACTGCAATTTCCACATTAAAGAAACCCTTGGGATCGGTTCCGTCATTGGTGCGACCAATTTGCGCCAAAGTATGATTCACCTCAGGAAACTTTCTTAAAGTCTCCGTCATCTTATCTGAGATTTGTTTAGACTGTGTTAACGAAGCACTCATAGGCAATTGCGCTTTCACCCATAAAGCCCCTTCATCTAATTCTGGTAAAAATTCATTGCCTAAATATTTTGCTGAAAAGAAAGTAACAGCCATGATGGAGAAAGCGATGAGTAAGCTTGCTCTTGGTAAACTATATGCTTTTTGAAATAATTTTTTTATGCCGTTTTCAAAAAAGGCAACGACTGGATTATGTTTTTCTCTTACATTTTTTCTTAAAAGGATACTAGATAAGGCAGGTACTAAGGTTAAAGTGAAAAGCAATGCACCAAGTAATGCAAAACCTAAAGTATAGGCCAGAGGAGAGAACATTTTTCCCTCTACTTTTTGAAAAGCAAAAATGGGTATCAAACAAGTAATGATAATTAATTTAGAAAAGAAAATAGCTTTACCCAATTCCGAACCCACTTGTTTAAACAAACCCAATTTAGCTAGTTTGTTAAACTTCTCCATGCCTACTTCTCTGGCTTTGTGATCTAGCGCCACATACAGGCCTTCAACCATCACCACTGCACCATCTATAATGATACCAAAATCCACTGCACCCATTGACAATAAATTAGCCGTCATCCCTTTCAAACGCATACATATAAATGCAAATAATAAAGCCAATGGTATGATAATACTCACTGTTAGTGTAGTTCTCCAATTAGCCATGAATAGCAATACAATACAGGTAACCAAAATTATTCCTTCAATTAAATTATGTATGACTGTTTCGGTTGCATAATCCATTAAGGTAGTACGATCATAAAAAGGAATTAATTTTACATCCTTTGGTAATATAGAAGTATTGAGTTCCTCAACTTTGGCATGGATATTTTTTAATACTTGTTCTGCATTTTCTCCTTTACGCATCACCACAATTCCTTCAATCACATCAGATACAGTATCCTTGGAAACAATACCTAATCTTGGTTTTCCTGCTTCCTTTACCAATGCTAGGTTTTTTACTAGAATGGGTACATTTTTAATTTTTGAAACAATGATGTTATTGATTTCATCAATATTGTTTAATAATCCGATACCTCTTACCACATAGGCTTGGCCATTTTTTTCAATGATGTCTCCACCCACATTGATATTGCTCTTCACAACAGCATTGTAAACATCTATAGAAGACAAACCATATTTTAATAATAAATCAGGATTCACCGATATCTCAAAACTTCTTTCTTCTCCTCCAAAACTATTCACATCAGCTACACCAGGTACAGATTTAAATTGTCGATCAATCACCCAATCCTGAATCGTGTACAATTCTCTGATATTGCGAATATTGCTTTTTAAAGTGTATCTGTATACTTCACCTGTTGGACCATAAGGTGGTTGCACTTCGGGCTTGATGCCTTCTGGAAGATCCACATTCATGATACGACTCATAATTTGCTGTCTTGCAAATGCATCATCTACATCATCATCAAATATGATTCTTACATAACTTAAACCAAAAGATGAGGTAGTCCTTAAATTAATTTTCTTTTGAACAGAATTTAAAACTGTCTCTAAGGGAATGGTTACAAATTTTTCAACTTCTTCTGCACTTCGTCCGGGCCATTGAGAAATAATAATTACCTGTGTATTGGTTACATCGGGGAAAGTTTCAATAGGCGTATTTTGATAACTAATAAAACCTATCACTCCTATAATAAAAGTAAGGAAGAAAACAAAGTATCTATGCCTTAATGAGAAATGTATAATATTCTTAATAAATTTATTCATAATATTTTTCTTGCCCTAAAATTTATAGATTTAATAATTGTTGAAAAATAAGTAATTGATTTTTCACAATTAGTTTTTCACCTGGGTTTAATCCACTTTTTAAGTAAGTGTTATTGCCCACAATCTTATTTACTTCCACTTCCACAATTTTGAAATCACATTTACTTTTCATAGTCACAACATAATTCTTTCCATTTAATTCAATTAAAGCATTTGAAGGAATGGCCAACAATTGTTGTGAAAATTTACTCTTTACAAAAATCTTTGCAAACATTTCAGGCTTTAATAAAAATTGATCATTGTTCAAAACAATACGGGCTCTAAGTGTTTTATTTAAAGGATCCAACACCTCACTTAATTTTTCGATGGTACCATTAAACACTTTATCAGGATAAGACAATACCTTAACTTCCACATGGTCACCCACTTTCACTTTTGGAATGTCAATTTCATAAATATTAGCGTTCACCCACACGTCATGTAAATCGGATATGGTATACAAATAATCGCCCATATCTGGGCGGATGTAATTTCCTTCACTTATCTTTTTTTCCACGATATAGCCATTGATGGGTGCTGCAATAGAGTAACTTCCGCCTGCATTGCTGTTGACGCCTCCATTGATGTGCAAAGCTGTTTCTAATTTAGTTTTTACCGATTTTGATTTCTCATAATTTTGTTTTGCCTCAGTATATTCCTTCTCACTAGCAATTCCATTTTTAAACAAAGCTTCTTGATTTTCTAATTGTCTTTTAGCAATGGCCACATCTGCATTGGCACTAGTAATATCGGCATAATTACCTGCAATATCAGCACTCTTTATTACAGCCAATGTTTCTCCTGCTTTTACTTTGTCTCCCAATGACAATTTAGCTTCTAGTACTTGCCCACTACTTCTTGGAAAAATTTTAACTACTTTATTTTCATCAAAACTTATTTCACCACTTAGTTGTAACTCCTCATTAGAAGTAACCATTTTTGTAGAATCAATAGCAATCATTTTTTGCATAGAATCACTTAAACAAAAACCAGCATCTTCCTTTTTGTTTTCAATTTTATTGCTATTGCAACTAGTAAAAATAAATAATGCGGCAAGGCATAAAGCAAATGATATGATCTTCATAATTATTATTTTTTTATAACATCTACCCCAGCATGGTAATTTAATTCTTCACTTACCAATTGTAAATTCAATTTTGATTGAAAATGTTGATTTTGAACATCCTTATAGGTATCAAAAAAGTCCATAAACTCTAATAGGCTTATTTGCTTTTGTTCATAGCTATTTAAAATATTAGTAAACATTTGTGTGTACTTATCATAAAATGTTTGTTCAGATTCATTGGATATTTTTAAGACAGACAATAATTTATTGTATGCGTTGGATACATTATTTTGTAATTCAATGTCTGCATTTTGTGCAATGGCTTGTTGTTGTTTGACATTGTAATCGGCCGACTTGATATTGCCTTTGTTTTTATTAAAGACAGGCAAGGGAAAGCTTATACCTAAACCAAAATAATGAGGTATGTAATTACTATTATGGTCATATTCTGGGCCAAAAGTGACATCAGGCACTGCCAAAGCCTTTTGATAGGTTAAATTTTGTTGCTGATACAAGACTTGTATTGCTTGTAATTCATAATATGGATTATTTGCTTTTGCAATGTCTAATATTTCATTATCACTTGTAAAATTTATTTTGAAAGAAGTAAAATCGTCTTGGGGATAGATAAAGACATTGCCTTTAATTTGAAGGGACGTTTTTAAACTATTCTCCAAATCAGAAATTTGTGTGGTTAAGTCGGAAATTTTTTTGTCTAAGCCTACCAATAAGGATTGTATTCTTAAATAATCTTTTTGCGATATGTTGCCAATAGCATATTGACTGGTCATTCCTTTAAACAACACATTTAATTTGCTATAACTTTGTTCTGCAATTTTTTTATTCTTGATCAACATCATTAAAGTATAATAATTAGACCTTAAATCATATTTCAAATTGCGTAATAAATTGTTTAATTGAAGTTGGCTAATCTTTGTATTGGTGGTAGCCATTTTAATAAGCTTTCCTCTTTTACCAGCTGTTTTTACCAATTGTTGAAATTGAACAAAGTATTGACCCGTAGGTTGACCTGTAATGGGATCTATACCATGTTGAAAAAATTTATTGTTGGTATAAACGTTTTGATCGGTGCTCAAAATGGGATTGTCCCAATTTTTTGCTTGCTCAATTAGTGCCTTACTGGCATCCACATTGTAACTTGAAGCAACCAATAATAAATTACTATCTAAAAATATTTTTTCGGTTTGTTTTAAACCTAGCCTTAAAGTGTCTTGCTGCGCATCAGCTCTGTTTAAACCAAGAAAAGTAATAAATAAAAAAAATATACTAAAAATTTTGAGCGTCATAAAAATTCAAGTTTTTTAAACAGGTTAATCGTTTTTTAAGCCATTCAATTGATTTGGAAAAAGGCTAAAACTTTTCAGTATTTGATTCGGAATGCAAAGCTAAAGGCTTGGCTAGATTTAAACTATTTTAAATACTAGGATTATCAAATTTTATACTTTTTTTAATCTTGTTTTAAGTAGTTTATTAGTTTAAACTTAAAATTAGCTTAATTTTTTCATAATTATATGATAACTAGTAAGTTAATTTCACTATGATTGGCTATTACAAAAGCAAAATGAACGAATTCAGCCGCCTATTCTTAACAGTACAAAAATCTAAATAGATATTATGTTTTTATTAAATTATCTATTCTGTTTTGACGGAATTTGAAAATTGAATGCAAGTAAAACCTGTGTTCCTAAAAATCAATAAATGATAGAAAAGAATTTGCTTATTGCATTTTCTTAAGGGAATCTAGCTCGGTTATTTACACTAAATTTGCGTCGTGAAAAAATACTTATTCACTTTATTTCTATTTTGTTTTTCTTTATCCCTGTTTGCTCAAACAGGAGATAGTAGCTATGCAGAAAAAAAATATTCTTTTCATTTCCAAGGTACTATAGTGAATCAATACAAACCTTCCTTTACTACTCCCTATTCTGGTATAAATAGTTTTTTAAGTAAAGAAGAGAATGCAAGTTCGTTTACAAGTACGATATATCTTGGTGCCAAAATTAATAGAAGTACTTTTTTTTACCTAAGCCCAGAAATAGCTGGAGGTGAAGGATTAAGCAAGGTTTTAGGATTGGGCGATGCGCCCAATGGTGAAACTTTCAGAGTAACGACAACTGAGCCTCGCTTGTATATTGCAAGGGCTTATCTAAAAAAAATATTTTCTATAACTAATACCAACGATCATTATTTTAATTTAATCATCGGAAAAATTACATTAGCCGATTTTTTTGATAATAATAAATATAGTCATGATCCAAGAACTCAATTTTTAAATTGGGGTTTGATGAGCAATGGCGCTTGGGATTATCCAGCCAACACAAAGGGTTATACTCCTTCCGTATTAGTAGAATATTTTAATGATAATAAAGAATTTAGATTGGCTTATTCATTAATGCCAACACTGCCTAATGGATCCATTATGGATTGGAATATTTTACAAAGTGGTGGCTTTAGTACAGAGTTTGTAAATAAATACAAATTGAAGGATCAGCCCGGTGCCATTAGGTTTTTGGCATTTCTTAACCAGGCTTATATGGGTAATTATTTGCAGGCAATAAACAACTCTATTGAATCTACGAGAGCATATAAAAATAAAAAAATTGGTTTTGGCATAAATATGGAACAACAAATAAACAATAACTTAGGTGGATTTTTCAAAACCAGTTGGAATGACGGTAAAAATGAAACCTGGGCTTTTACCGAGATTGATCAGAGTTTCAGCATGGGCTTAGAATACAATAGCCAATCCCGGAGCAACCATCAAGACAAAATAGGACTGGCTTATATCCAATCAGGATTATCCAAAGAACATCAAGCATTTTTAGCTAGTGGGGGGCTTGGATTTACTTTAGGTGATGGCAAATTAAATTATGCACCAGAACATGTTTTAGAATTATACTTTTTGAAGAATATTATTCAAGATAAGTTGGCAGGTAGTATTGATTACCAAAATATACTAAATCCTGGATTCAATATGGATAGAAAAGGACCCGTGAGTATCTTTTCCATTAGGCTCCATTTTAGTCTTTAATTTTAAATGAGAAAAATAAGCGTAAAAACATTGGATTGGTCTTCTCCAATGGTATAGTTAATTTTTGAATGATGAATGTTTAAAATTCTTTCCACAATTCTTAAACCCAAACCAAAACCAGACGTGCCTAATGAATTTTGTCCTCTCATAAATGGTTCAAAAAGGCGTTTTTGATCCGCTTCGCTTATCGATTGCCCATGATTAGAGACGATACATTTAATTTTATCCTGTTCTTGTTCAATAAGAATTTTAACTTCTTTGTTTGTGCTATAGTTATAGGCGTTTTTAATTAAGTTCATAAAAACAATTTCTAGCATGGTTTTGTTGCCTCTAATTTCTTTGATGTCATCTAATTCATTTTCAAGATGTATGTCAAAATATACTTTACAATCTGGGAATACCTGGCTTATTTTATCAATACAGGTGTAAACAATCTCATCCAACCTTTGCATTCCTTCCTGATCAGATATTGATTTTTCATTTTTAGATAAAATCAATAAAGAGTGAATGAGTTCGGATATTTGATTGGTATCTGATAAAATTTTATTCAAAAAATCTTTAGTATCTGTAGTAATAGTAGCATCTAATAATTTATTTTCCAATTGGGCCATCATTCTTGAAATAGGCGTTCTTAATTCATGGGAAGCATTGGCTGTAAATTCTAATTGATTTTTTAAGGAATCATCAATTCTTTTTAGCATTAAATTAAACTCATTGGCCAATAAATCTATTTCATTTTTTTCAGATTTAATTTCCACACGTTCTCCTAAATTATTTTCATTAATGGTTTTAATTTTTTTATGGAAAAAGTCTAGCGGTATCAACAATCGATCAATGGCAATTCTAGTAAAAAACAAAGCCAACATTGAAAAAATAATAAAGGAGAAAAATAAAACGTAAATTAAGTATTGTAATTTTCTTAGCCCAGATGTATCTTTTGCAGAAATTAAGATATAATAAGGCTCATTTTTATAGTTATAATAACTGCCAAAAACTTCTGTATCATCAAATCTTTTAAAAAATTCTTTTTGTTTTCCAAGTGCAAGCAGGTCGTGCTTTTCCCAGGTTAACAAGGAGTCATATAAACTGCTGTATACCAATTTAAAATCCTTGTTAAATACAAGCGTTTTTTCATCAAATAAATTGTCTACTTTTTGCCTGTCTAAGTTTTTAATTAATTCCTGATCTGTTTCTTTTAGTTGTATCAGTAATTCAACGGTAGACAATGCTTTTTGTCTTAATCTATCTTGAAATTCTTCCGACCTAAATTCTGAAAAAAGAAAAATAACAGCACTTCCTATAATTGCATAAAGTATACAAAATAAAATAGTAACAAAAATGGAGATTCTTGACCTTAATGTCATTGCTCATTTTTTAAAAAATAACCATAGCCTACCTTGGTATGTATTAATTTAATATCGGCATTTTTATCAATTTTCTTTCTAAGTGAATTGATGTAGACTTCGATGGTATTTTGATTGGTGATGACTTGATAATCCCATAGTTTTTCGCTAATGGTTGTTTTCGACACTACTTTGCCATTGGCCGATGCTAAAATATTCAACAACTTAAATTCTTTGGGGGTTAATTGTATTTCAATTCCTGCACGTTTAACACTCATCTCTGCATTAGAAATAATCAAATCTTCAACCACTAAATCCACTTCTTGCTGTGGAACATCTTTTCGTTTTAACAAGGAATTTATTCTTGCAAAAAGTTCTTCAAAATGAAATGGCTTTAATAAATAATCATCCGCCCCATTATGGAATGCTTTTAATTTATCTTCAATTTCTCCAAAAGCGGTAAGCATTAAAATAGGCACTTTTTTATCTTTAGCTCTTATGGCCATGCAAACTTCAAATCCATTTTGACCCGGTACATTAATGTCTAATATGACCAAATCATACAAATCATCATTAAATTGATGTATCGCCATAGTTCCGTCCAATACTGCAGCGCAATCGAAACCTTTGGTTTTAAGAAATTTTTCAATTTCTTTAGAAAGTGTATGGTCGTCCTCCAATAAAAGTATTTTCATAATATTAATCTTAAAACGAAGTTACAACTTATCAATTTAGTCAAATAAGTCCATTTTTATATTTAACATTCTACTATCATCTTCCTTAAAAATTCCTTAATTTAACTGGGTAGGACATTGATTTTACAATTCGTAGCAGGTTGACCGAGTAGGACTGTGGTCAAAATAGGAAGGGAATCCTATATCCAACAAGCCAATAAGATTCCAATCATTGCTTTTACTACCATCAGTCCATCTATGAGTAATATATTCTCATCAATGGCTTTTCGTTTTTGGATAAGATAAGTTACTAACAAAATTAGAATAGAAATTAAGAAAGGAATTACTAAATAAATAAAAGATTGATGTAATCTAAAAAATAAAAACAAGGATACCCATATATACAAAAGTACTAAGGGTATAATAAATTTATAAATAGTTGGCTTGATGCCATACTTGCTTACCAAGGTTTTTATATTTTCATCATTGTCTCTATTGATGTCTTTAATATCAAATAAAATAGCTAAAATTAAAATGAATAAAAATAATTGAAGCAAGTACATCAGGGCATAATTTTCTAAAAACTTAAATTGTCCATTAGATTCAATCACAATAGGCGCTATAAAGCATACGAATACCCATACCCATGAAATGCTTAGGCTTTTTAAGAAGCCCTTATTTCTAATAT
>Ga0194047_10000092_pt1 | contig 62705 bp, 59 predicted proteins | sample JunL225m_MetaG_2_FD_160070 | JGI IMG/M metagenome (GOLD analysis project Ga0194047, IMG submission 160070) | Anoxic zone freshwater microbial communities from boreal shield lake in IISD Experimental Lakes Area, Ontario, Canada - Jun2016-L221-5m | ecosystem: Environmental > Aquatic > Freshwater... | reverse complement strand
ACAAGATACAATACAATACAAAACAAGACCTCATGACTGCTATCTCTGAAAACAGAGATATGATTAAATCATTTGGGGTAAATGGTTTGGGTATTTTTGGATCCTTTTCTAAAGGAACCGCTGTTGAAACTAGTGATGTTGATTTATTAGTTGATTTTGTTCCAGAAAAAAAGAGCTTTGATAACTTTATGGATTTATCATTCTTTTTGGAAGGCTTATTTGGTAGAAAGGTTGAATTAGTTACTCGACAATCATTAAGTAAACATATTGGTCCACATATCTTAAATGAGGTAGTTAATGTCAGCCTCTAATCTTGAGTTGGTTCGTCATATTTTGACAGAAACCGCTTTTATTATTCAGCATACAGATAAAAAAACTAAAGAGCAAGTTATTGAAGACGAAGTACTTTGCCGCGCTGTAGTTAGAAGTATTGAAATAATTGGAGAAGCATCAAAAAAAATTGACGAAGAATTTAAAGCATCTCACATTCATATTGAATGGAAGAAAATGGCAGGTGCAAGGGATAAGTTAATTCATGACTACTTTGGGATAGATTATGATATTGTATGGGATATTATTCAAAATAAAATCCCCGATTTGGATCATTTTTTAAACGAGTTATTATAACTGGTTTGTAGTAATTAAATTTACTTTCTTAGCCTTCTCTTTTTTACTATTGATTTTAATCCATTGTACTTGTTTCCTTGCTTCCTCTATGGTAACTGGAGGCTGTTTCGATAAGATGATGCTGCACAACTTAGCTCTTTCTACAAATGATATATTAAAATTCATCTTATAAAATTAATTAAATATTTTTTTATTTTTCTACTTTATTGTGGTTGGTCTTTATTTTAACTAAATCGGTTTTTATTTTCTTTCTACCAACATCTTTTAATGCTTTATCTAAAATCATTTCAATTTGTCCATTTACGCTCCTGAATTCATCTTCAGCCCATTTAGATAATGCAGAAAAGGTTTCATCGTTGATTCTTAATACAAATGTTTTTTTTGTTAATGACATACTTGTATTTTTAATATTAATAAAGGGTTCCAGTATTTAAAACAGGAGACGCAGCTTTTTCACCACAAAGCACCACCATTAAATTACTAACCATTGCAGCTTTTTTATCATCATCAAGCACTACAATATCCTTTTCGGATAACATTGCTAATGCCATTTCAACCATTCCCACTGCACCTTCTACAATTTTAGTTCTAGCAGCTACAATTGCAGTTGCTTGTTGTCTTTGAAGCATAGCGCCTGCAATTTCAGCTGCATAAGCCAAATGACTAATTCTAGCCTCGGTCACAGTAATGCCTGCTTTTATTAATCTTTCATTTAATTCTTGTTCAAGCATCTCAATTACTTTTTTACCACCATCTCGTAATGTAATTTGTGCATGTTCATCTTCAATATTATCATAAGGATAACTAGTCGCTAGGTGTCGAACAGCAGCTTCACTTTGATTTTTCATGTACTCATTAAAATTGGTAACATCAAAAACGGCTTTGTAAGTATCACTTACTTCATATAGTATAACAGCTGCAATTTCAATAGGGTTACCCAACTTGTCATTTACTTTTAATTTAGTACTCTCCACACTTTGAGAGCGCAGGGAAACTTTCAGCTTTGAATAAAAAGGATTTACAAATTGTAATCCATTTTCCCTTACTGTTCCTACATATTTACCAAAAAAGGTAAGTACAATACTATAGTTTGGCTCCACCACCATTAATCCCCTCATTAAAAAAACAGCGAAAAGAATAAATAAAACGCCAAAGAAAATTACGCCTCCGCTTGGAGTTGCGTTTTGTGCTGTACTAATAATTCCAAATAAGCCTGTAATAAAAGACATAAGTGCTATTAAAGCTGCTTTATAGCCGTTTAATGGGTTCATTAATTTTTCCATAGTATTATATTGATATTAAAATGATATCATAAAATTAATCAATCTAAAAATAATAGCAAAATTATATTCCTTATAAATAATTTAATTTCTTGCGTGAGGAAAACACAACTCATTAGAAATCAACGCCTTCGTTTTCGAAAAATATTTTCATTATCATGACCACTATTTGGTAGTTTTAATCTTTTAATTTTTGAAAGTAAAAATTGAAATCGTCGGTAAAAAGTATATTAAAAAAGGCATAAATTAGTACAGAGATTCATCTTTAAAATCTAAAGCAAAAAATATGAAAAATGCAGTTGTTTTATTGTTAAGTTTAATTTGTTTATTCTCTTGCAAAAATCAAGACAATAAAGATCGTTTAGCAAAATCATCATTAGAGTATAAAAATGGCTGGTTTAATATACACTTAGAAGGTTCACCTTCTGATATTGGTTTTCAAAATGGTTATTTATTATCAAACCAAATTGATACTGCAATTAAAGCCACTGGCTTTTTTTTAGAACATGAAACAAAACATGATTGGAATTTTTATAGAAGCTGTGCTAAAAATTTTCTATGGGATAAACTAGACAGAGAATATAAAAATGAAATAAATGGTATTGTAGAAGGTTTAGCTGCTAAAGGAATAATGTATGATAGCTTAGACATCACCGCCTATAATGCAACACAAGAATTAGCTTACTATTATGTGCCTCAATTAATGAATAAAGAAAAACCAAATTCAGGTAATAATAAAGCACCAGGAAATTGCAGTGCATTTATTGCAACAGGTAGTTTTACAAAAGATGGAAAAATAGTGATTGGGCATAATAACTGGACTAATTATCTATTAGGTCAGTATTGGAATGTGGTTGCAGATATAGTTCCTGAAAAGGGCAATCATATTATCATGGATTGTATGCCAGGTTTTATTCATAGTGGAGATGACTTTGTAATTTCTTCAAATGGGCTGCTTATAACTGAAACTACCATTACTCAATTTCTTGGTTTTGACACTACTGGTATACCTGAATTTCAACGAGCAAGAAAAGTTGCTCAATATGCAAATAATATTGACGACGCTGTTAAAATATTTACCACTGGAAATAATGGCGGATACGCAAATGACTGGCTAATTGGTGATACAAAAACTAATGAAGTAGCAAGAATTGAATTAGGATTAAAAAACTACAGAGTGTGGAGAAGCAAAGACACTGCCATTATTGGATCTAATTTTGCTAGTGATGAAAAATTAATTAAAGAAGAAACTACATTTAATACTACTGACAAGAACAATAGTCCTAATGCTAGAAAATTGAGAATGGAAAAGTTAGTAGTTGATTTGAAAGGGAAATTGGATGCAGAAACTGGTAAAGTGCTTGAGGCAGATCATTTTGATGCAGTCCAAAATAAATTAAATAATAACCGTTGTGTTGTTTGTGGGCATGTTGATGAGGATGCAGTAGGTTGTAAGGAATTTGATATGGGACCTTTTTATCCGATGGGATCTGTTCAAGGTAAGGTAACAACTGCAGCAATGGCTAAAGAAATGAAATTTTGGGCGCATATGGGTCACCCATGTGGAAAAGACTTCATTGGATCATCCTTTTATTCCGCACATCCAGAATATAAATGGCAGGAAAAATATTTGAAAAATATGAAATCTTATCCTTGGGTAATGTTTCAAGGGAAAAATTAATAAATAAATACAACACCCCTGCGTGAGGAATCACCGCCTGAAATCAACTGAAAGTCCAGCTTCCCTCTTCTAGTTCCGCTTCCAATTCTCCCGGATCCCATCCGCAATAGCCAATAAAAACTTGAATTTCTTGTTGAGTAGCAGCTCCGGTGTTAATAGCATCTATCACTTGTTCCATATTGCCACCCAAATAAAGACCATTGGGTGTTTGTTCGCCCCCTTTAATAAGATCGGGTCGACTGTGCAATACAAAGAGGTGTTCTCTATCAACGGGGCCACCATCCATCAGTGGATAAGGTTTGGCGTGATTGAATTCAATGAGTTCATGCAGCGACTTTCCAAAGAACTTATTGGTTAGAAACCCTAAACTACCTTCTTCATTGTGTTGAACGATTAATATAGTTGCATGTTCGAAGAAACTGCCATTCAAATGGGCAGTGCTATTGATATAAATTCCGGCTTTTAGATCTCTCATATTCTACTTTTCAGATATACCAATGTACTTTTTTAATGCTGTTTGGTTTTCTGCTTGTTTTATTAAAAAGTCTGCAACATCTGCTCTATTTATTCCGCCTATATTCATTCCTTTGAATAATTTATTTTCAACACGATATTTTTCTGTCAATTCCTTGTCTAATAGTCTTCCTGGCCTTACCACTGTCCAATTTAAATCTGATGCAGTAATAATTTCTTCCATCTTTGTTTTGTCGGCATAAACATCTTTCAACATGTATTTTAAAAACATCTTTACTAACCATGGAACATAATTTTTACTTTCTCCAGCTCCAAATCCTGTAACAAAAATAAATGGAACATTAATTTTGTTCTCCCTATGTATTTCCACAATTAATTTTGCAAAATCTGAAAACAGGGTAGTGGCTTTCATATTCTTACTAGTTCCTAATGTTACAATAATAGCTTCTGCATTTTGGATTGACTTTGATAAGTCAGCTTTATGAGTGGCATCGCCAAGTATCATTTTTAACGAATTGTTCTGTTCTGTTTTAATCTCAGATCGAGAAAGGGTGGTTATCGTATGGTTTCTATTTAATCCTCTTTTTACAGTCTCTAGACCTATACCACCCGAGGCACCTATTATAGTTATATTCATTTTTCTTTTTTATTAATGTTGGTTTTAGAAATATCAAAATAAGTTTATTTTGTAAAACCTCTTCCTTTGTCATCACTTCCAAATTCTTTCCATGTTTCCCATTTTTTAAGGTAAGTAATATATTGATATACTATAGCTTTCAAGCCTATTGTTTTTTGGGATATGCCTTCATTTCAAAAAAAAGGCCCCTATTGCTAGGGGCCTCCAATGTATTTTTCAAACTTTAACGTAACTAGTTATTTCTTTTGAGAGGCTGCAATTTCGGCTCTCAATGGACCTGGATCGAACATACGGTAAATGCTAGTGATCTTATCATCTTTCCAAACGTAAGCGATATGAACAGGTACTGTTATTTTGTTTTTTGTAAATCTACCTGTACCTGACCACATGCCCCAATAGCCTGTAATAATATCTCCCTCTTTATCCCAAACAAAAGTTCTCATGTTATCGGTAGTTAAACTAATATCTGTAAACAACACATGATGAGAGTTTTCGCCTTGTGCAAAACCTGTTCTTCCTCCTGGATCAACTTTATTCTTTCCATTATCCTCTTGGTTGTTTGCAAATTGCTCCATAACTTTTACTGTATCTGCTATAATTGCATAAATAACACTAGAGTCATTTTTTACATAGGCTTCTAACAATTGTCTTACTTTAATGGTTTTTGAATCCAAAGAAGTCCATCTGCCAGTATCATTGTCTTTTACTGTGTCATCAACTTTTTTTGTTTCTTCGTTTTTGCATGCAACTAATGAAGCTGATACAAGAAAACATAATAGGAGTTTTTTCATTTTGTTTTATTTTTTGTAAATTATGACTTACAAATTAAGCAATTTAAATATAAATTTAAGTATCTAAATGATATTTATTTATGTTTCTAAATTTTCTTTCTCAGATTAAAATTGGTACAATTAGCAGTTGTAGGATTGTTGTAGCCTAGGAAACCACAACTATTTATAAATCAATAGTTTATTAAATCCATTCAAACATACCTTGTTTAAAAAAGGCGCTATCGTTTGACCTTTTTCGCTATCGTTTGACCTTTTTTAAAATCAGCTTTTTAATCGAATTTTCTTTAAAGGATAAACCTTTCCTTATGGCCATGGGAAGGTGTCATACATGTAGTTCTTTTACCAAATAAGACATATCTATGTTTTGCAACTAAGTCATAAATAGCATCCCTCACAAACTTTGGTATATGTTTTGAGTAGCTTAAAATCTGCGGCCAACCACATAATAGTTTTACTATTTCTATGACTGCATCTGATTTATAAAATACTAGATTATCTTTTATTAAGATTACTGATTTGTTTTCTTCTGCAATACCATATTGTTGCATGGTATTTTTTCCTGCTTCAGTTTGTTGTGCAGCAAAGTGTAAATGACAATTTGAATCATGCTTTATTAAAAACAATACAGTTGAATTGCACAAATTGCAAATTCCATCAAATAATACAATTGTCATTTAATTCATCTATTTGTATTGAATAAAAATTAGTCCTTATTTATGCTGATTAAAATTTACTTAATTTATTTTATTAAGTTGAATGATTCCAATAAAATTAAAAAAACGCATTATTTGATAAGTAAGATCAATCTCAAACCATTTTTTTGCAAAGTTGGCATCGTTTTTTGCATGATGGTGATTGTTTTGGAATAGCTCCCCAAGTAATAAGAATCCCCAAGGGCCAGTATTTTTACTTTTATCCAAACTTTCAAAATTTCTATAGCCATATTTATGACCACACCAGTTCACAATGGCGCCTTGAATAGGACCCATTAAAAAATGGATAGGTAATAAAAGATACCACCACAAGTTTGGAGCGAAAAAATAATATATTGATACATAAAAAATAGCAAATCCAATTCTTGTTAAAAGATGATGACCGAATTTGTCTAATTTCTCCCAAACAGGTAGATAATCTTTTGTGAATTGTTCTTCTGGAATGTCGCTATTGGCTAGAAAAGATCTGTAAATTTCCACAGTGCTTTTCATCATTTCAAATACATCTTTAAAAAAATGTGGGGAATGAGGGTCTTTTTCTGTATCACTGTAAACATGATGCATTCTATGCATTACTCCATAAGCTCTTGGAACCAAATAGGAGGAACCTTGAAAAAACCAGGTACCCATATAAAACACTCGTTCCCAATTTTTACTTGTTTCGTACATTTTATGTGAAGCAAACCTGTGAAGAAAAAAAGTATGAAAAAACAAAGACATAAACCAATGTATCAAGAAAAATAGAACTATAAAGATCATTTTAATGTAATTTTAGAAATGTAAGGTATTGACATTATTAGGATATATAAGTTTTTGTTTAAGCTTTTATTTCCCTGCTATCATTTTTTTAAACCTATCTTTTCAAGACAACCTTTTTTTGTTTTTAATGTTATAAAGATCATATCAAAGCAATCATTATGTCTAATTATCTTATTATAGGCGGATCTTCTGGAATGGGTTTGGAAGCGGTCAATCATTTGGCTCAAATAGGCCATAGGGTTTATGCCACTTACAACACACACCCGACGGACGCAGTCAACTCGCTTATTAGTTATCACCCCTTAAATGTATTAAATGAATCTTTAGATTTCTCTTTTTTACCAGAAACAATAGATGGTATTGTTTATTGTCCTGGAGCCATACAGCTTCGACCTTTTGGGAGAATTGCCCCATCCGATTTTAATGCAGACTTTCAATTACAAGTATTGGGTGCCATTAAATGCATACAATCAATTTTGGTTCAACTTAAAAAAGGGACTAATCCTGCCATTGTGCTTTTTTCTACAGTGGCAGTTCAAACTGGTTTAAATTTTCATACACAGGTAGCCGTTTCAAAAGGAGCCATTGAAGGTTTAACTAAATCTTTGGCTGCTGAATTGGCACCTACGATTCGTGTGAATTGCATTGCCCCAGGTTTAACCAATACGCCCTTGGCAGCCAGTTTGTTAAATACTGATCAAAAAATGGAAGCCAATGCCCTTAGGCATCCTTTAAAGAGAGTAGGTACGGTACAAGATATTGCTGCGATGATTGAATTTTTATTGTCTGCTAAATCTTCTTGGATGACTGGGCAAATTTTACATGTAGATGGAGGAATGAGTACGATTAAAACTGCTTAGTTGAATCATTTCATCAATTAAACTGCTTCTTATGGAAAGAATAGACATTGATAGAGTCATTGAAATGGCCTGGGAGGATCGTACCCCTTTTGAAGCCATTACAATACAGTTTGGCTTATCAGAGGCAGCAACTATTAAGTTGATGCGAACTGAATTAAGACGTAATAGTTTTAATCTTTGGCGTAAGAGAGTGAACAGTGGGGTAAGTCAGAAGCATTTGATAAAGAGGAACACTGAAATCAAACGCTTTAAATGCTCCAGACAAAAAGCCATATCCATGAATAAGATCAGTAAACGCTAAGTTTATTTATTTTTTTACAAGCTTCACTACAGTATTTCACTTCCTCCCAAGTCTTTTCCCATTTTTTTCTCCAATTGAAGGGCCTATTACAATGCAGGCATATTTTAGAAGGCAGGTTTGCCTTTTTAATAGTTTTTTGTTTGCTATTTTTCATGAGTGCATGTGTCTAAAAGTTAAATTAATTCTAGCATCCATGATTTTCTTTGACTTAGGCATGGAGTGTAACCAATGTTTTTGAAAACTGCCTAGCATTTCTAATAGTGATCCATTTTCAAGTAAAATAGAATGCGTCTCCTTGGTTGCTTTATGTTTAATAGAAAATTTCCTTTCTGCGCCTAAACTTAAAGAGGCTATGGAACTATTGGGAATAATTTCCTTCTCATCGTCACTATGCCAACCCATACCTTCTTCTCCATCATGATACAAATTCAATAAACAGGCATTGTAGTTTGATCCAGTGTAAGAAGAAACTAATTGCTTTATTTCTATTAGCAAAGGCGTCCATCCCAATCCCTTTTTTGTTTTATGGGAATAGGTGTATTCAATTAAACTATCTGCGTAAAATGCTACTTTTCTTTTAGTAGTTATTTCCTTGCCAAACAGGATCAATTTTTCATTCGCCCATTCTATTTTGTTTAGGAGTTCATTGAAATATTTATCATTTTGTTCGGCATTAATAATTTTCCCAAAATAATGTGCTTGTCCATCCTGGTTTATGACATTTGGCAAATCGATTTTCATTCTATTGTATTATTTGATGGCATTCAAAATTATCTTTTTCTTTGTGCCTAAAAAGAAATTTAAATCAAATTAATGATTGCATAGATGCAGTTTCTGGCTAAATTTTGTTTAAAAATTTCTGCTAAAATTTCAACAAAAAATTAAACAAACTTAAATTTTCCTTTGTTTTTTATTTTTTTTAACAATTTTTCTAAATTTTTATTTATAACTTTTGTTCGGTTTAAAAAACAACGATTGCTTGGCTATTGCTTTGCATTATGTATTAAAAAAATGCATAATGACAGCCGGAACGAACCGTGGAGTGTTGTGAATTAATATGTTCACCAAAACTCAACAAATATGGATCATTTATTTCTTCTTGATGCCTCAATGGCGATTGCAAAGACCGACTATGTGTCTTTCACTTTCTTCGTTGGCACAATGGCCATGATGGCCGCGGCGGTATTTTTCTTCTTAGAACTGAACAACACTAGTAAAGAATGGAGAACCTCGGTATTGGTATCTGGGTTAATCACTTTTATTGCTGCAGTTCACTATTACTACATGCGTGGTTACTATTTAGAGACGCATGATAGTCCCACCTTTTTCCGTTATGTAGACTGGTTATTGACTGTGCCTTTAATGTGCGTTGAATTTTATTTAATCACAAAAAAAGCAGGCGGTACTGCAGGTTTATTATGGAAGATGATTTTAGCTTCTGTAGTAATGTTAGTTACAGGTTATTGGGGAGAGGCTGTTGCCCCAGCTCAAGCTACCTTATGGGGAACTATAAGTGCTATCGCTTACTTCTACATTGTATATGAAGTATGGATGGGAGATGTTAAGAAATTAGCCACTGGCGCTGGTACTGCAGTAGCATCTGCCAATGCTGCATTAGGTTGGTTCGTTTTAGTGGGTTGGGCTATTTATCCTTTAGGATATTTAATTGGCACAGCCGATGGACAATGGTATGCTAGCTTCAAGAATATTGGAATTGACATGAACGTTATTTACAATATTGGAGACGCTGTCAACAAAATAGGTTTTGGTTTGGTTATTTATAGCTTAAGTAGAAAAGCTGCTTAATATATTACAATAACTTTTAAGGGGCAAGTTGGTTACTTGCCCCTTTTTTTTGTAATTTACATACATGCAAATCAAACTTCGCCTCTACTTAATATTATTTGCATTTCTTTTATTCCTCATTGATTCTGTTTTTGTCTTAAACAACAGCACTCAAATTTCTTTTTTAATTATTGTACTTATTTTGTTTGGAGTACCTCATGGGGCCTTAGATTTATACATCGATCAACATTTGCATCAATCAGATAGCAATCAAAAATTATTTCTTTTAAAATACATCGCTAATATTATTGGCTACGCCTTGGTTTGGTATTTTTTCCCTATTGCAGCTTTAATTATATTTATACTTATTACGGCTTATCATTTTGGAGAAATGGATTGGCTAGGCAAATCTGAAAACTTTATTCAGAAACTTGCCTATTCCATTATTGGCCTATTATGGATTTTATTATTACTTTCTAAGAATATTCATTTTGCCTTGCAAATTTTTATTCGAATGGAGCGCTCTGCCTTTAATGAAAATCAATGGGTTAATCTGGCGCATACAATGTATCCCTTAACCCTTATTGGGTTAGCGGCAATTTATTTTATTTTATTCTTTTTCAAAGCGTATTTTTTTTCAAATAATAAATACTATTACTATTCAATTGTACAACAAGCCATACTTATTGGTTTTGCTTTTTATATGCCTCTTTGGCTTTGTTTTGCCTTTTATTTTGGTTTCTGGCACTCTTTATTGTCATTTGATAAAATAAGAATCACTTTTAATATGCCCAATGATTTTAATGGTTGGAAGAATCTACTTATTAAAGCAGCTCCCTTTTCCATTATGGCCTGGTTCGGGTTTATTTATATTACTTTTTTAACACTCAATAGTAAAGATGCTTCAGGTATTTTTACACTGCTATTCATTAGCCTTTCAGTGCTGGCACTACCTCATTTACAAATATTTACAAAGGTCAAACTAAAGCAAGATTGATATTTGCTCATAAAAAAGGCCTCTATTGCTAGAGGCCTTTTTTATAGATTTAAATTTAATTTAAACTATTTTGTTGCTAAAGGAAGATCAGTATTTGACAAATCTCTGTGTATCTTCCATTTTCCATCTTCTTTCTTCCAAACTACAATGTATTTGCCTTTATCTATTGACTTGCCATCTTTTGATTTAACTTCAAATAGACCTTCTTCGGTAATGTAATTTTCATCACCCCAAACTTCTATAGTAGTAAGAGAAATATTTCCTGCTAATTTAGAAAAACCACCCCAAAAAGAAGCAATCTTTGCGCTTTCTGTAATGGATGGCATGTTGTTTAACATTAATTTACCGTCTTTACTATAAGCATTAGCTGCGCCAACAGAATCTCCTTTAACGATTGCGCTACATATAGCTTGGTCAGCTGCTTCTATCTCTTTTTTTGCATTTGCTAAATCAAATGCAGGCTTTGTTACTTGGTTTGTACAAGCTATCAAAGAGGATGATACAAGAAAACATAGTAATATTTTTTTAATTTTTTAATTTTTTTGATTTTTTTATAGTTCTTTCATTAAATCTGAGGTATTGTAATATTCCTCAATTAGCGTGATCTTTCCTGCATCGTTTATTTGTAAAACGGCATAGTATTTTACTTTACTGGTTTTACCTGAACTTACGAATTTAGATGTCACTGTACCATACACTCTTACACCACCATCTATATTGTGCGCTGAATCTAAGCCAGGGTAATAATCTGCGTTTACTAATTTAGTATCAGTAAATGTTCTCATAAATTCTTTGTCTCCTGTCATTAACTGATCTTTAGACAGTGAATCTTGACCAATAGCAGGTCCATTCCATTTTAAATCATCAGCCAATAATGTTTCTTCTTTTACACTATCCTTTGAAGTGAATGCTTCATAGAATTGTTTAGCAATGGCTAGGTTTTTTTCATACTTTGCTAAGTTTGTATTAGCTTCTTTTTTTTCAGTACAGGCTACTAAAGCAGCACAAAAGAATGTCGAATAAATGATAATTTTTTTCATTTTAGTTTGTTTTGGTGAATGATTAATTATTAGGAATTTTTTTTAAATTATTAGTTATTATTTTTTTGAAGCATTTGTAAAGTTTTTTTCTTGATCATGGCAACCATTTCTACTTTAGGATCAACAATCTCAGCTATTTTGTATTCGATTGAAGCGCCCATAAATTGTGTTGCTTCCTCAATGGTTAAATGGTAATCTTCTTGCAACCAATCCAACATGCCTTTGGTTGCTATCTTTAATGAATTGTCTAAAGTAGCATCTATACCCACTGTCATCATGTATTCAGCATCTTCTACTCTTGGATATGCAATTTGTTTTTTAGGACTTTTAACAATTTCTACAACAAACGAATAAGCTAAAGAAGTTTCTAAAGCACTCAAATTGATTTCTCCATCTCCTTGTGCAGCATGGCCATCACCTAAATATAAAAGTGCTCCCTTATTATAAACAGGTAAATACACAGTTGCATTTTTTTTAATTCTATTAAAATCCATATTTCCACCATTGGGACCAGCATCTGAAGTAGGTAGTGTTTGTTCTTTTGGAGCTGCTACACCAACACAACCTAAAAATGGGTTTAAGGCCACTTCAAAGTTTTTTAAATGTGCAGTTTTTTTATGTAAGGAAGCTGTATTCTTTTTAAAATTTAAATCCCAAATAAGTGATATGGAATCATTCTGTGCAAGTTTGGTGCTACTATCATGCATACTTCTTGGATGAAAGTAGGGCAAACACATAGCTGTATTTCTGGTAAACTTTATATCTGTTAATGTAACTTTTAAAACGTCACCTTCTTCAGCGCCTTCAATAAAAAATGGCCCGGTCAAAGGGTTTACGGCAGCGCCAATGGTACATTTTATTCCTTTCTTATCAAACCCTTCACAATCCACCGAACTTGTAACAATGGTATCCCCGGCTTTAATGGTTAAAACTGGTTTTGTTGATGCAGCAAAATAGGAATAGTAATTCGTAGGGGTAAAGCTTACTTTTTTATGCAATTGAGCTTTTGCTACAAGGGTAAATATGGTTAAGGAGACAAACAGTATGTTTTTCATTCTTTTTATTGAATAATGAATTTACACTTATAACTTTTAAAAAGAAAGTAAATTTGATTTAATTTCTTATATTTTGATAAACTTAAACCAAACAACCCACGAAACATGATATCTACTTATACCTTTATAATCATAAGCAACTCATTATCAGTTCTTTATTTGTCGTTTTGTATTGGTTTTTTACAGGGCATGACCTTGTACCGGACAAAATACACTGATTATAACTTAGTAAATGAGTTTAACTTTTCTAAGGGAGGGAGCAATACCCTTATTTAATTGCATATACTTTATAGGATACTCCTGTTTTAGTACATGTACCAACACCCACACTTACCGTATGATTCAACCAGGCATACTTTTTTGATTTGGTTTCAAAAATTGGGTTACTTCTAAAATAATATTTTGAAGGATCAACTTCTGCACCATGACCTGTATTAATTAGATTGTAAGTTTCGGTATCTGCATATACATAGCCTAAATAAGTCATATAAATGGTCTCTTTGTCATCTGTTTCAATCACGGCTCTTACATCAATTTGATAAGTATTCTTATCAATTTCTTTTCCAAATTCTGCACCTATGGGTAACATTTTTCCCTTAATAATACCATTCACATGGCCTTCATTCCAAGAATACAATGTCCTAGGTCCCACAGTTACTGGAGCATTTAAGGCAACATCAAATTCCATAATTTCTTGTGTTTTTAAATCTTGGCAATAAGCCATAAAGCCAATGAATAAGATTGAAATGGTAAGAATTGTTTTTTTCATATATTTTTATTGAAACATTAAATTAGTAAATTACTTTCAATTATAAACTATTTTGGATCAATTTCTATTTGACCATAAAATTATATATACCATAACTCATTAATAATTAATATTTTAAAAAAAATGGGGCACTTATTGCTAAGTGCCCCATCAGGTAGATTTAAAATTTGAATCTCGTTTATTTATCCAATTGCTTAGATAAATCGGCTAGATTACAACGCTCTTCTAAATTGGTAATCAATCCTGCATCATTGAATTTAAATACTGCATAGTATTTCATTCTTGATATTTTTCCAGTGCTGGCAAATTTGCTTACCCATGTGCCATAGACTCTAACTTCAGAACTAATCTTATAGCTAGAATCAACACCAGGGTAATAATCGGCATCTTCTAATTTGATGTCATTGTACATGCTCATAATTTCTTTGTCTCCACTAATTAAGGCTGATTTGGATGATGAATCATTTCCAATTTCTGATCCGTTAAATGTAAAATCATCGGAGAACATTGCTACTTGTCCGACGCTATCTTTTGTTGAGAAACTTTCTATGAATTGTTTGGCTACCACTAAGTTTTTATTAAACTTAGTTAAGGTATCTGCGCTATCTTTTGGTTGCGAACAAGCAAAGAAAGCTAAAGCAGAAATTGTTACAAATATATATTTCTTCATTCTATTTATTTTGGGGTATAAATTATTAGTTAGTTCCTTCTTCTATCATTTGCTTTGAAAAATCTGCAAAAGTATCCTCCTTAATAATTTTACCTGCCGAATTGAACCAATCAAATTGTACCATATTTATCTTTAGTTCTTTTCCTGTTTTTTTTGATTTGCCACTCCATATCCACCATGATTGAACTACATGTGCATTGTCTTTATCGTATTGAAGATAATCTGGATAGCCAACTGTAGTAACTTTTAGTTGATCGTAAAATTTATAATCTAAAGCCAATCCTACCATTGCATCTTTAATAGGGAATGATTTTCCATTATTCACATCGGATACACTAAACTTTGCAGTATCTGCATAGTAGGTCTTCCATAAATTTAAATCTTGATTGACATAAGCTTTAGTAGCACTATTCACTACATCAATATAAGGGTGATTGATATAAATGGTACCGTTTTTCTTTTCTTTTTGAGCAAAAGATACGGTTACAAATAACATAACAATAAACGACATTAATAATTTTTTCATACGTGTTAATTTAGAAATAGGATATTGCCTATTTTAATGATTGAATAAGTTTAAAAAGAAATGAAGGTATTGACAAGAATCATAAATAAATCTACTGCTTTAAAATTGCAAGAGTTTTATAATTTACTTTTAAAAGGTAAGTAAAAAATTTAACAATTAAAAATTTCTTTGGTATATTTTAAGGCATTGATATAGATGGGTTTAGAAAGGATTAATACACGCTTTACCTATTTTAAGGGTAAGGAAAAAAAGCAATCGGATGGAGACGATGGCGCCCTCCTCAAAGAATAAAAAGCACTAAAAATTGGCTAATAAGTACTTGTATTGCTACCATTTAAAAAAAAATCAACATTTTTTTAAAATTTTTCCATAATTTATGATCGATTAAATCTAAATCTATGCTAAGTAAAAAGTTTTTTGTTATGAGTATGCTTATTTTAATTGTGGCTTTTGCTTCACAATCTTTTAGCTATATTCAACGAGCACCTGGTAAATTGAAGAATATTAAAGCTTTTCCTGCTACCATGACTTATGATGAGGTAGATCATCAAATGGATATTTTTAAGGTTGCATTAGGTGTAAAATGTAATCATTGTCATGCACAAACAAAAGAAAGTGCCCCTAAATTAGATATGTCTAGTGATGACAATCCTAAAAAAGACATTGCTAGAGAGATGATCAGAATGACCAGAGATTTAAATGAAAAATATATGGCTCAATTATCAAATACAAGCAAAGAGCCTTTACAAGAAATTACTTGCAATACTTGCCATAGAGGAAATATAAAGCCTGAGGATAAAGTCAATTTGGATAATCATCGCCCAGAGCGACCTTCGCAAGGTCCTAGCAATACAAATACAACAGCTGCTAAAAGATTTTCAAGTTTAAGCGCTCTTGCAAGATTGAGCAATAAATAAGATTTTTTTATTGACTAGACACACATCTAAATCCAGTATGTTCCAATCCGGTATCTGGTGATGTTTTCATTCTTGCTGTTACTCGGTAACCTTTGCAATAAGATGCGTTGCATAAAAAAGATCCTCCACGCACCAGACGCTTGGGTGCATTGGGTTCTTGAGGGTCATAACTATCTGCAGGGCCTTTGGGATTAGTAATGATATGTGTTTGTGGGTCTTGTTGAGCAGTTGTATAATAATCTTCTCTATACCAATCTGCGCACCATTCCCAAACATTGCCCGCCATATCAAACAAACCTACTGCATTGGGTGCAAATGATTTTACAGGCGCCAAACCTTCATATTGATCCCATTTGGTATTGGTACTTGGAAATACACCTTGCCATGTATTGGCTTTTGGCTTTCCTTTTTCAATGTCTTCATTGCCCCAAGTATATTTAGTTTGTAAACCGCCTCTTGCTGCACATTCCCATTCTGCTTCGGTAGGCAATCTTTTTCCAGACCATTTGCAATAAGCTTGGGCATCTTCCCAGGAAACATGCACCACAGGATAATTTTCTTTTCCTTTTATATTAGAGCCAGGGCCTTTTGGATGTTTCCAATTCGCGCCTTGTTTCCATGACCACCAAGCACCTGGATTTTCTAAACCAGTTCCAATAGGTTGTTGTACAAATACAAGGGAAGCAGGTACTAAAACATCTTCTGAAGGTTTTGGTGTACCAACCATATTATGTTATAAGTATTCAAATGCTTCTAGTTTGGGCTTTAACTACCAAAATAAAGTTTTAAGACTAGCAGATATCGTATTGATTGCTGCCGAAGCTTATTACAATACAGGAGATTATACTAACGCCAATAAATACTTAAATATAGTAGCCCAAAAAAGAGACCTAAGCTTTACAGGCTGGAGTCATACAGGCACACAAGTATTAGAAGATATCTTAGTTGAAAGACAAAAAGAATTGGCTTTTGAAGGAAGCAGATTATGGGATTTAGTAAGATTAAAAAGAAGTTGGGATAAGATTAGTAACCCAAGTCCTTTGGCTAAAGTATCAGTAGCGCCTGGTCATATTGCCTTGGTTTTCCCCATTCCTGTTACAGAAATGAGTGCCAATCCAAATATGGTTCAAAATCCTGGATATTAATACGAGCTTTATATATATTTCTATTAAAAAAAACCATAACTTCCTAGTTATGGTTTTTTTTAAATGATTCAGAAAATGGCAAATTATAAGTTTTTATCAAGTGTTTGTTTTTTAATTACTTTGGGTTCATTTCAACTTAAAGCGCAATCCTCAGATACCAGACCTGCTTATACCGTAGGTCCAAGTGCCAATGGACCATCGTATTCATTGAATTATGTTTACCAAAATGTAAATATAAAAGGGTCTCCTTTTTTGAATGATCAATGGCAATTAGCAAACCTGATAGGTAAAAATGGGCTTAATTATAAGTTTGTACAAGTTAAGTTTGATATGTACAATCAAAAATTTATTTTTAATAGAAATGATTCTTCTTTTGAAGTGCCTGATGCCATCCATGAAATACTTGTATATCCAAATTCTAAAGACACAACTAGCAAAGCCATTTTTAAAAAAGGACTGATTCAAAATAATTCAAAAGCATTTGCGCAAGTATTTGTAGATGGGAAATTTGCCTTGTATAAATATGTAAAGAAGGACATTCAAGAATATACCGAATATGGCAATGCAACTAAATTTCAACAGTATGCAGATATAGAACAATTTTATTACATTGAGAATGGCAAAATGGAGTATGTTAATATCTCGAAAAAAAACTTTGAAAAATATTTAAAAGGGAAAACAGTTCCGCTTGATAATTTTATCAAAGAAAAATCACTTTCTGGCAAAGCGCTTAATGATTGGATGGAAGCGATCAAGTTTTTGAATGCAAATAACAGTAATTAAATAATTTTAGTTAAACAATAAATCAATATCAAATATGAAAAAAATCATAACGATTACAAGTGTTGGTATCATTTTGGCATTTAGTTTAAATGCACAAAGGCCAGATACTGCAGCAGGTCCAAGAAGAGACCTTCCAGCTGCAATAAAAACAGGTCCCAAAGCCTATAGTGAAGTAATCACTAAAAAAGCACAAAGCCAAAAAGGTGTATTTACAGTACATTTTGTAGATGATAAATACTTTTTTGAAATTCCTGATAGTTTATTGGGCAGAGAATTACTAGCCGTAACACGTTTTGCTAAAGTAGCAGGCGGTGCAAGAAAATACGGAGGCGAAGAAGCCAATGAACAAAGTTTGCAATTTGAGAAAGGGCCCAATCAGCGCATATTTATGCGTGTGATTACTTTAATTAGTAAAGCCGATTCTTCTCAAACCATTGCTAAAGCGGTTAAAAATTCTTATTTAGATCCTATTGTTGCCTCTTTTGATATTAAAGCCTATGGAAAAGATTCTACTTCTACCATAATTGATGTCACCGATTTTTTTAAAGGAGACAATCAAGCGGTGAGTTTAACAAGTAGTGAAAAGAGAACCTTTAATTTAGCAGGTTTGGCTTCGGACAGGTCTTATATAGAAAGTATCAAGTCTTATCCCATCAACCTAGAAATTAGAACAGTTAAAACTTATTCTGCAAGCCCAGCTGCTCCAGGTGGTCCAATGGGCGGCGGTGGAGGTAGTGCCAGCGCCATTCCAGCTGCGATGAATGCTGGTGCAGTTACATTTGAATTAAATACATCGGTAAGACTTTTGCCTAAAACACCCATGAATACACGTTTGTTTGATTCTAGAGTAGGTTATTTTGCCGATAATTATGTTCAATACTCAGATGATCAGCAAAAAGTAGAAAATCAAATTTTCGCAGTGCGTTATAAGTTAGAACCTAAACCCCAAGATTTGGAAAAATACAAGAAAGGGGAATTGGTAGAACCTATTAAGCCAATTATTTATTATATCGATCCAGCCACTCCAAAAAAATGGGTACCTTATTTAATAGCAGGTGTGAACGATTGGAATGTAGCTTTTGAAAAAGCAGGTTGGAAAAATGCCATTCAAGGTAAAGAGTGGCCTAACGATAGTACGATGAGTTTAGAAGATGCACGTTTTTCAGTAATTCGATATTTTGCTTCTGATATCGAAAACGCTTATGGTCCTCAGGTACATGATCCACGTAGTGGTGAAATTTTAGAAAGTCATATTGGCTGGTATCATAATGTAATGAATTTAGTACACGATTGGTATTTAATTCAAGCTGCTGCCGTAGATCCTGCTGCACGTAAAATGAAATTTGATGATACTTTAATGGGTAATCTAATTCGTTTCGTATCGTCTCATGAAGTAGGACATACATTAGGATTAAGACACAATATGGGAAGTAGTAGTAAAACACCTGTTGAAAAATTAAGAGATAAAAAATGGGTAGAAGCCAATGGCCATACTGCTTCCATTATGGACTATGCGCGTTTCAATTATGTAGCGCAACCCGAAGACAATATTGGGGAGTCAGGATTGTTCCCACGTATTGGTGATTACGACAAATGGGCCATACAATGGGGTTATACCTATACAGGAAAGGGCGATGAGGAAGATAAAAAAATAAACAACAAATGGGTAGTGGATGCTTTAGGTAAAAATGACCGTTTGTGGTTTGGTGGCGAAGGGTATAATGCAGACCCTAGAGCACAAACCGAAGATTTAGGAGACAATTCAGTTTTAGCGAGCGAATATGGTATTAAAAATTTAAAACGCATCATTGTTAAATTACCAGAATGGACCACAGAGGAAGCGGATCATTACCAAAACTTAAATGACATCTATACACAATTGGTAGGCCAATTCAATCGCTATATGGGTCATGTTGTAAAGAACATTGGCGGTGTCAATGAAACATTTAAGAGTGTAGAAGAAAAAGGCGATGTATATACACCAACTCCAGTTGCATTACAAAAATCTGCAATGAATTTCTTGCAAACGCAATTATTTACAACACCTAAATGGATTTTAGACAATAATATTTTAAATAAAATCTCTAATCCAGTTGCCAATGAGCGTTTACAAAATATTCAAACTTCTATCTTAAAAAGTTTATTGGAGAAGGGTAGATTGTATCGTTTAACAACAAGTACTACTCGATTCTCTACTGCTACTTATTCTTTGCATGACATGATGGAGGATACACGTAAAGGTATTTTTACCGAATTGACCAGTCATCAAGCTGGAGATGTGTACAGACGTAATTTGCAAAAAACTTATGTATCAGCATTGGGAGACATCATTCACCCAAGTACCCCTGCTAGTAGTGCTGCAGCACCTTCTTTTAGAATGGGCCCTGCGGTAGATGTTGAAAATACCGATGTGGTTTCTGAAGCAAGAGCTCAATTGAAAAAATTAGCAGCTAGCATTCAAGCCAATAAAGCAAGCATCAGTGATGCAAATGCTAGTAACCACTTTGACGACCTTCAAGATCGTATAAAAAAGATATTAGACCCGAAATAACAAATAGTTATTTTAAATAAAAAAGGGCCCTTTGTAGGGCCCTTTTTTTGCACCTATGATAATAAATGTAGTAGGTGCTATCCAATTTTTATGATATAGGATAGCACCTATTTGTTAACATTGAGGAAACATTGAGGTAATATTAGCATAACAATTAGATAACGCAATCGTAATATTATAAGAGTAAAGAAAGCAGGCTTAACTATTAGATTTGTACCTCAAATTAAAATAGTTTTTATGAGTGCAAAACAAGTAGTGCATAAATGCATTATTCTCTCAATTTTTTTATTTACAATAACTTCAAGTGTTTTTGCACAAGGAGTAAAAGGTAGAGTGGTAGATGCTAATTCGGGCGAACCTTTAGTGGGTGCTACCGTTAACATTAATAAGCAGTCCACCTTTGTTAAATTAGATGGCACCTATCAGATTAAAAATGTAGGTATTGGAAAATTTACAGTTACTGTTTCTTATACGGGTTATACTTCTGAATCTAAAGAAGTTCAATTAGCAAATGCGAATGATAATAAAATAGTAGATATCAATTTACGCTCAACCAGCGTAATTTTAAGTTCTGTTACTGTTAGTTCAAGTACTAAAGACAATGACAATTCAATTAGAAGATTAGAAAAAGTAGCAGATCCTATTATTAACGTTTTATCTGCTAAAAACATACAGTTATTACCAGATATTACCGTGGCAAATGCTTTGCAAAGAGTGAGTGGTGTAACCATTGAAAAAAGTAGTTCTGGTGAAGCGCGTTACCCTATTATCAGAGGGATGGAAAAAAGATATATCAACACATTAGTGAATGGTATTAAAATTCCTAGCCCTGATAATAAAAATCGTTTTATTCCTCTAGATTTATTCCCTTCTGAATTATTAGAAAGATTAGAAGTAGGAAAAAGTTTAACACCTAGTATGGAAGGGGATGCCATTGGAGGAACCATCAACTTGGTGATGAAAGATGCGCCAGACCATTTAATATTGCAAGCCAATGCTGCAAGCGGTTTTAATACTTCTTTTCCAGATCAACAATACAGCAAATTTGATAATTCAACTATGAATTTATCTTCTCCTGCTCAAAGAATAGATCCAAGTGCAACAAACGCGTTATTATATGGTGTAAGTCCTGCAACGAATGGTGCTAATTTGAATGATTTGCCAGTGGCGCATTTGAATTATACAAATATTTCCAATCCGGTTAACTCTACTTTTGGTTTAACAGTGGGTAACAGATTTGGTCAGGATAAAAAATTTGGATTTATTGTATCAGGTAGTTATCAAAATATTTTCCGTGGAACTACCTCTAACTTCTTTTTACCTAGTTCTCAACCAGGTTTAAATAATATTCCTTTATTTTCTGATTTACAATTAAGAAAATATTCGGTTCAAAGTCAAAGAAAAGGAGTAAACGCAAAATTGGATTACCGTATTGATAAGAATAATAAAATTTCTTTAATAAATACCTATGTTAGATTAGATGATTATCAAACACGTTTTATTTGGGATACAGTAGCCTTAAACTCGGTAGTAGATAATTCTCAAAGAAGTCAATGGGTTTTTCAATCTATCAACAATACTACTTTACAAGGGGAACATAAATTATCAAGTACAGAAAAATTAGATTGGTCTTTAGTCTATTCAATGGCGAAAAGCAATACACCAGATCAAAGTTCTTATACCCACGAATATGCAATTGTGGCAACAAGCTTAACTGCAGATAAATTGCAGTCTATGTCAAGAATTTGGACCAGCAATACAGATAAAGATGCTTCTGCTTATTTAAATTATACAAAAAACACAAGCATATTCAATCGTGATTTTGAGTTGAAGGTGGGTGGTTTATATAGAGATAAAAACAGAGATAATTATTATATTGCCTATTCATTAAAACCATTACTTGGATCTGTTTATACCAATATAAACAATGCCCAATTTCAATTTAATACGGGAGACGCTACACCATCATTGAATGGCAACAACTATACTTTTGAAGAAAAAATAGCTGCTGGGTATGTTCAAGGCAAGTGGAACTTGTCTAGCCGTTTTGAATTATTAGGAGGTGTAAGAGCTGAAAATACCAATCAACATTATGAAACTTTATTGACCAATGATGTTCAAGCAAAATCAGGAACTATAAAATATACCGATCTATTACCAAGTGCGCAAATGAAGTTTGCATTAACGCCTAATCAAAATTTACGTTTTGCTTACTACAGAGCCATCGCTAGACCCGGTTTTTCTGAGTTAATCCCAGACGGTGCAGATGGAGAATTCTTTAAAGAAGTAGGTGATCCAGTAAACTTAAAACATACAGTAGCCGATAATTTAGACTTACGATATGAATTGTATAGCAAAGGGTCTGATCAATTGTTGTTTGGTGGATTCTATAAAGACATTCAAAACCCCATTGAAATTTCAGCGGTAAAACCTTTGAATATAAATAATTTGTATTTACAACCTGTAAATATTGGTAAAGCGACCAACTATGGTTTGGAATTGGTAGCAACTAAATTCTTTGGTTCATTTGGAATTTCTGCTAACTATACTTATACAAAATCCAGTATAACCAACGACAGCTTAATTTTCTCTTATAGAAACACAGCTGGACAAATAGTTTCAAAGCGTGTATCTGAAACAAGACCATTACAAGGGCAGTCAGACAATATTGGTAATTTATCATTGATATACAAAAATCCAAAAATTGGATTGGATGTTCAAGTAGCGGGTGTATATACAGGAGAGCGTATTAGCTTTATTAGCCCTTATGCTGGTTTGAACTATTGGCAGTCTCCAACTACTCAGTTAGACCTTTCATTTGAAAAGAAATTTGGTAAACATTTTTCTTTTTATGGAAAAATCAATAATCTAACAGATGCTCCATTAGAATTATCGTTGCATCAATCTTACACTGCTTATATGGCGGGTAGCGGTTCTAGAGCCTTGGCTTTACAATCTGATCCAGCAAATAAAATAATTATCCAAAAAGATTTTTATAAGACTACTTATTTATTCGGAATCCGATATAAACTTTAATAAAAATATCAAATTAATATAATGAAACAGAAGTTTACATATTTCATGGCAATTTTAGTAACAGGATTAGTTTCTTGTACTAAAACAGAAGAAACAAAAGATCTTTGGCAAGCAGTAATTACTCCAGCTTCACCCATTAGTGAATCAACTCCTTTGTCTGGTGCAATTAAAGGGACATTGTTAGCTGGAAAAACATATACAGTAAGTGGTGACATTTATGTTAACACAGGAGATGTCCTAGTAATAGAGCCAGGTGTTACTGTAAACTTTACAGGAACTGCTGGTGTGCCAGTGGGTTTAGGTGTAAAAGGAACTTTATTATCATTAGGTACTAAGGAAAATCCAATAATGTTAACGTATCCTGGTGTAACTAAAACAGATCAACTAGGGGCTAATCCTGATACAGATCCAGCTTTACAAGGAAGATGGACTGGCATCACAGGAGCTACTACCTGCCCATTGATAGTTTTAAAATGGACCCATGTGGAATTTGGCGGCGCAGCCATTAGTTCTGCCATGAAAAGTTTTACAGGTAGTTCAAGTCCTTATCCTGTTTACTTTGCCAATCCGGATGGTAGCTTTATTTTAGAAGATTCTTGGATTTATGGAAGTGTGGATGATCCATTTAGAATTAATGGGGGTAAGATACACATCATGAGAAATACATTTGAAAAATGTGGCTATACAGGCGGAGAGGCTATGAATGCTAAAGCAGGAACGATTGGTGATTTTGCTTATAATTTATGTATTGGTATGGCTACAAACGGGCCAAAAGTTTCTAATATTAACGTTGCTGTAGGTAAGCCAGGTTCAAATGTGAATATTTATAATAATACAATGATCAATTGTGGGTATAGAAGATCTGCTGCTGGTAGAGGTGGCTCAATAAATTATGAACAAGGCGCAGGCGGTAAAGCGTATAATAATTTAATTGTTAATTGTAAATTTGGTTTGCGTGTTGTTCAAAATCCTATTGCTGATACTGCCAATTTAAGATACGGCTATAATTTTTATTATGCTGACTCAGTTTCAGTAGCAAGTCAATTTATACCATCATTATCAGTAAGTACTGCAATTAGTCAGCCAATGGAAACAGATATTCCAAAACCATCTACTTATTTACCAGTTGGTTGGACAGTAGGTGCTGTATATACTGCACCTAATTCTGTTGTCGGAGCAAATAATCCTCAGTTTATTAATGCACCTGTCCCATTACCAGCTGGTTTGAAATTAGCAGATATAGCAGTAGTTGGAAAATATAATTTTGCATTAAAGTCAAATTCTCCATGCATTGGGGCTGGTTTTACAGGATTTGCACCTAGAGCGGATGTAATTCAAGATTTAAGATTAGGGGCTACTGAAATTACAGGTCCTGGAAAAGACATTGGTTGTTATCAAAGTAATGGTAGAGGTAATCAACACTAGAATTTACTAAATAAGATGAATTATACTAAGTGCCTTAAAATTATATTTTAGGGCACTTTTTTAAATATATACTATGTCGCTTTTACAACAGTTTAGAACCTTGCATAAGAAATTTGCATCTGTACTTTTTGTGTTTTTCTTTTTAATAGGGCTTACGGGTAGTTTATTGTCTTTTAAGTCGGCATTTACAAAGGTCATTTTTGAAAACAAAGAAATAAGTGGGGAAAGTAAGTTAACTGCTATTTTGCCTTTAGATAGCTTGGAAACAATTGCTACTTCTACTTTAAATGAAAAGGCTAATACGAAATTTAAAAAATCAGAAAAAGTAGAAATTAAAATAGCTAAGGGAACGGTTTTATTTTATTATAAGGACGCCTATAGTATTCAAGTAAATGGGGCTTCTGGCGCACCTATTTTAATTGAGAAGAAATTTGGTGGCATTATTCAGGACATACATGATGGCGCCATTTTGGACAGTCTATTCATCAATAAATTAAGTTTGTCTAAAAAAGTATACTCTATCATAATGGGACTTTCTTTATTATTGCTTACCATTACAGGTACTTACATGTGGTATAAACCTAAAATGATTAAAAAAAATAGATAATGAAGTATAAAAAACATTTTTTATTTGCTGGCTTAGTTTTATGGTTATTATTTGTAAATGCAAATGCTAATGCGCAATTAAATGACAGCGTTATAAATTTTTTATTTACTTCTGACGTTCATTTTGGACTAATAAAAGATCATTTTAGAGGAAGAGACAAAGTGTCTGCAAAAGAGGTTGACTTGGCAATGATGCATGTAATGAACCAATTAGCAGCAAATCATTCAATTGTAGCAGGTATTGATGCCTTAGTCATTACTGGAGATATTGCCAATAGAATGGAAAATGGAGTGCAGTCGGCTACAAAATCATGGAATGAGTTTAAAGAAGTATTTGTAGACGGCAATCATTTGAAAAAAGCCAACGGAGCTAAATCTGAATTATTCGTTGTTCCTGGTAACCATGATATGAGTAATGCCATTGGCTTTCACCGACCTATGGAACCCAAGAAGGATGCTGCTTCCATGTTGGGTATTTACAATTTAATGTTCCCCAACAATCAGGTAAGTAAATTTGATAGTAGCTTAACCCGTATTCATTATTCAAGAGACATCAAAGGGGTTCATTTTATTTTTCTAAGTCTTTATCCCGATTCTGCTGAAAGAGTTTGGATGGAAAAAGATTTAAAAAATATTTCCCTTTCTACGCCGGTATTTTTATTTGCACATTCTATACCAGATGTAGAACCTAGGTTTTTCGAAAATCCCAATGGTTTACACGACATCAATGAGCATGACAAGTTTGAAAATTTAGTACCTGAAAGGTATAAAGATGGAAAAGACGTGAAAGGGGAAACGCATATTGAACAAAATGGCTTTGTGGATTTTATCCAACAACATCACAATATTAAAGTCTATTTCCATGGACATGAAAATTGGACGGAGTACTATGATTACAATGGCCCAAAGAATAATATAAATCTTACCTGCATTCGAACTGATAGTCCAATGAAAGGTCGAAATTCTGCAAAAGATGAATCAAAATTGGCTTTTGAATTGGTTTCTATCAATATGCAAACTGGTTTGTTAACTGTAAAAGAGGTTTTGTGGAATGCACGTCTAAATTCAAATGAACCAGGTTGGGGGCAAGTGGGAACTTATCATTTGAAATAAGTTTTCAACAATTGGGGTATATAACACTTCATAGCCCCCTTAATATCTTCTGAATTTAAACCCTTGTGGCTGGGTTTGCTTCTTTTTTTACCAAACTATGCGTAAATTGACGCTTGAATAATAGCATGCGCTATTTTCAAATTTTTTATTTGTATTTACCTGTATTGATAATTAGACTTGCATGAAAAAAAATATACTAAATTGTTTTGTTTTGTTTGTAATGACCTTTGTAACGCATAAAACACAAGCGCAAGTGTATGATTCGGTAATGAATATTTATGCGGAAAAATTTCCACACGAAAAAATTCATATTCATTTTGATAGAACTATGTACAATACTGGGGAAACTATATTTTACAAATTGTATGTTTTATCAGGAATAGAATGGACCACTTTAAGTAAGAATGTTTATGTGAATTGGTATGATGAAAGTGGGAATTACTTAAAGCAAACCGTTGCGCCATTGTTTCAATCTTCTGCCAAAGGAAGTTTTGAAGTGCCTGCCAATTACAAGGGCGATTTTTTAAGAGTAAAAGCTTTTACTCGTTGGATGTTGAATGATGATAGTGTGTTTTTATATGAAAAAAACATACCTATTAATGATGGTAGTTTGGCAAAATTAAAATCTACAACTATACCTAAAACTAGAGTGGACATTTTTCCAGAAGGTGGCACCTTAGTAAATGGACTTAATAGTAAAATTGCATTTAAGGCTACCAATGGCGCAGGGATACCGGTTTTTATAAAAGGATTTTTAGTAAATGAAAAAAATAAAATTTTAGACACTTTAAAAGTGGCTCATGATGGCATGGGTACTTTCAAAATGACGCCTCAGGATGGAGAAAAATATCAATTAAATTGGACCGACGAGAATGCGCAAAAAGGAACTACACCAATTACACCTGCTAGCAAAGAGGGCGCTATACTTAAAGTAAGCATGGACGTTGAAAAAGCTTATGTTCAAATACAAAGAACATTGGATGTACCTCAGAATTTCAAACACTTGAGGTTAATCGTACACCAGAATCAACATTTAATTTATACGGTTGAATTTAAAGGGGAAGATCGCCAGGTTCAAAAAGCAGCATTGCCTATTGAAGAATTGCCCACAGGCGTTGTACAGTTTACTTTATTTACCAATGATTGGCTGCCCATTGCCGAGCGCATTCTTTTGGTCAACAATCGCTTACATGAATTCAATGCCAATCTATCTGTAGTGATTGGCAATACCAGCAAGAGAGGTAGAAATATTCTTGAAGTTTTGGTAAAAGATACGGCTACTGCAAATATGTCTATTGCCGTTACAGATGCATCTATTGTCACCCCCGACCAACAAACCATCTATTCCGACTTTTTATTGAGCAATGAAATTAGAGGAATTGTATATCACCCTGCTTACTACTTCTCAAGTGATGCAGACAGTGTAGCTGCGCATTTAGATTTAGTAATGCTTACCAACGGTTGGAGAAAGTTTAATTGGGATAAACTTAAAGCAGGCATTTTGCCTATACTTACTTATCCTAGAGAAACTGAATTTATGAAATTGTTAGGAAAAGTATACACCAATGGCACCACAAAATCTACAGATAATGCTCTTTTAAACGTAATTGTTTATGGAAGGGATAGCACTAAGAAATTATTATTTGTGCCCGTATTAAAAGATGGAACATTTGAAGACAAGTCTGTTTTTTATTATGATACCTCAAGAATATTTTATGGTTTAAATGGGAAAGAAAAATTTGGTGGTTCTTCGGTTGTACATTTTGAAAATGGGTTGCTCAAACAAGATATTCGTAAAATACCTATTGATGCCGGAAGTTTTATTCGCAATTGGAGTGATAGCATGGCTAAGGTAAAATTGAATCTTATTTTAATGGAGCAAGAAAGACAAAGGAAATTATTGGCAACCATGACTTTAACTGAGGTGGTGGTAAAAGCCCGAACAAAATCGCCTCTACAATTATTAGAAGAAAAATATGCAACTGGACTTTTTGCTGGGGGCGATGGTACTTCATTTGATTTAACATCTGATGCAAGTGCTTTTGGCGCCATTGATGTATTGACTTATTTGCAAGCTAAAGTCCCAGGATTAACCATATCAGGATCGGGCGTGCAAGCCACGGCTACTTGGAGAGGTTCTAATACCGATTTTTTTGTAAACGAATTTAATGCACAATTAGAAACGGTACAATCTATGTCCATCAATGAAATCGCTTATATCAAAGCCATTCGACCACCCTTTTTTGGTTCCATTGGTGGTGGTGGAGGCGGGGCCATCGCAATTTATACCAAGCGTGGCGCTTCTAAAGGCAAATCCAATAATACCAATAGCAATGGAATGGAAAATACGGTATTAGGAGGTTACTCGGTATTTAAAGAATTTGCTAGCCCCGAGTATGATAAACCTTCGGGAAGTTTTGAGGCAGACAATCGAACTACATTGTATTGGAGCCCTTATGTTTTAACCAATAAGAAAAATCCTAGAATAAGAATTGAGTTTTACAATAACGATAATAGCAAGAAGCTGCAGGTAGTTTTAGAAGGAATAAATTCCAACGGAAAATTAGCACGTGTTGTGAAATTTATTGAATAATTTATGTGAATTTTTTTTGCTAAATTAGGGTAGGCTTAATGACTGTTCAATAAGCATGATCAATTTGATAATAATTTAATTTTTATATATGTCAAATAATAATACCTATGATGCCATTGTGATTGGCTCAGGAATTAGTGGAGGATGGGCTGCCAAAGAACTTTGTGAAAAAGGTTTAAAAACATTAGTGCTTGAACGCGGCCGTGATGTCGTGCATTTAAAAGATTATCCTACTGCCACAAAAAATCCTTGGGATTTTCCACACAGAGGTGGCAAAACCATTGAGTTGGTAAAAGACAATCCAATTGTAGACAGATGTTATGCTTATAATGAAACCTCTGCACATTTTTTTGTGAAAGACAAGGAACATCCTTATATACAAGAAAAACCTTATGATTGGATTAGAGGTTATCAAGTAGGAGGAAAAAGTTTATTATGGGCGCGTCAAACACAAAGGTGGAGTAGGTATGATTTTGAAGGACCTGCTAGAGATGGATTTGGTGAATGGCCCATTACTTATGATGAATTAGCACCATGGTATAGTCATGTAGAATTATTTGCGGGCATTAGTGGCAACTATGATAAGTTAGATACTTTACCCGATGGTGAATTCTTACCTGCTTGGGAAATGACTAGTGTAGAAAAAGGGATGCAGACCAATATCATGAAAAAATTTAAGGACCGTAATGTAGTGCAAGGAAGATGCGCGCATTTAACAGTACCTCAACCCATCCATATTGAGCAAGGACGTCAGCAATGTCAAGCGCGTTCCTTATGTGAAAGAGGCTGTCCATTTGGAGGCTATTTCAGCTCTAATGCCTCTACCATACCTTGGGCACAGAAGACAGGTAATTTAACCCTGCAAACCAATGCTGTGGTGCATTCTATTATCTATGATGAAGCCAAGCAGAAAGCTTCTGGAGTAAGAGTTTTAGATAGTAGTACCAATAAGATGACGGAGTATTATGCTAAAATAATCTTCTTAAATGCAGCTACTTTAAATACGAATTTAATTTTAATGAACTCTACTTCGAAGCGTTTCCCAAATGGCTTAGGCAACGACAATGGATTATTAGGAAAATATGTAGCTTTTCATAATTATAGAGGAAAATTATCGGCTTCAATTGATGGGCCTTTGGATGAATATTATTATGGCCGTCGTCCTACACAACCCATGATGCCTAATTTTAGAAATGTACATAAGCAAGAAATGCAATTTCAAAGAGGGTACATGACTTTCTTTGGAGCAGGAAGAGGCCGTGCACATGCAGAAGGTTTGGGAGGGGAGTATAAAGATGCCATATCAGAACCGGGTAATTGGTATGTATCTATGATGATGCAAGGAGAAACCATTCCAAAGAAAACCAATCATGTAAGATTAAGTACCGATCAAAAAGACAAATGGGGTATTCCTCAATTAATTACTTCGGTAGATTATGATGAGAATGATGTTTTATCCATGAAAGATTTTATACAAGCTGGATCTGAAATGTTGGATGCTGCAGGTTGTAAGAATATAGTTTCTAACGATACCAAACAAGCCCCTGGCTTAGACATTCACGAAATGGGAGGGGTAAGAATGGGTAAAGATCCTGCCACTTCTTTATTGAATGAGCACAATCAAATGCATCATTGTAAAAATGTATTTGTAACGGATGGATCCTGTATGGTAAGCACGGGAACGCAGAATCCTTCATTAACTTTTATGGCTTTAACAGCTAGGGCGGCCAATTATGCAGTAGAAGCTTTGAAAAAAAGAGAGTTATAATAAGAATAAAAAAATAGAAGCCAATTTTTAGTTGACTTCTATTTTTTTATAAAATCAAAATCCTTTAAAGACAAATTTATATCTTCTATTTTTTCCTTTCAATCTCTTTATTCAACTCTTCAATATCAACTGCTCTTTCGGTATTGTCTCCTAACAAGTTTTTGGAAAAATAATCGGCTGTTCTCCAAAACCAATACTCACTCATATCCCCAAATCCGTGACGTTGTGTTGGTAAGATTAACATATCAAATCGTTTGTTGGCTTTAATTAACGCATTCACCACACGAATGGTATTGGAGGGATGCACATTGTTGTCAATTTCTCCATGAATCAACAATAATTTTCCTTTTAGATTTTTTGCAATGTCTGGATTTTTATCAATCATATAAGAGAAAGTTGTATCTCCTTTGTCAGAAATGATTTCAGTAACACCATTGTGTTTTTCACTCCACCATCTATTGTATACACTATTGTCATGGTTGCCGGCATTGCTTACTGCTACTTTAAAAATATCAGGATACACCAACATAGCTGCTGTACTCATAAAGCCACCGCCGCTATGCCCATGAATGCCCACTTTATCGCGATCAATAAATTTAAATCTATCTGCCAATTGCTCAATGGCTGCTTTTTTATCGGCCAAACCATAATCTCTTAAATTGCCATAACCATAGTTGTGGTACCATTTGCTGCGTGCAGGATTTCCGCCTCTATTGCCTAGGGTAACCACTACAAATCCCAATTGAGCAAGACGGTCAATACGATCCATGCCTTTGCTAAAGCTTTTATTTACCGATTCGGTTTGAGGACCAGGATAAACATATTCAATGATGGGGTATTTTTTAGTGCTGTCAAAATCAAATGGTTTGTACAGTACACCAAAAATATCTGTTATACCATCGTCGGCTTTTACTTTAAAGGTTTCAGGATATTTGTAACCTGCTGCAAATAAGGAACTTAAATCGGCAGTTTCTAAATCCATTAATTTTTTACCGTCCGCGCCATATAAGCTAGAACTAGGCGTCGTATTGATTCTTGAGCTGGTATTGACAAAATAATTCTTTTTATCGTTCATGCTAAAACTATGGTCAAAATTACCTGGATTCAATAACTGCAAGCCTGTGCCATCAAAATTGATCTTGTACAAGTGTAAGTAATAAGGATCTTCTTTACCTAAACCATTGGTAACTTCTTTTCCATTGCCCGAAAAATATACAATTTTTTTCTCCTCGTCCACAGACACCACATCTTCTATATGCCATGGTCCTTGGGTAATTTGATTTTTTAATTTTCCATCTTTGTCATACAAATACAAATGCGCCCAACCATCACGTTCGCTCCATTCAATAAATTCTTCACCATTTCTAATCAATTCTGGTTTTTTAATTTCAACATAAGTATTTAAACTTTCTTCTACCAATGTTTTGATAGCACCTGTATTTACATCCACAATACATTGATCAATCTTTTTTAAGTCACGACTGGTGCGTGCCAAATACAATTTATCATTTGTACCCAACCAGATGTTCGGTTTGTGTTCGTCATCTCTGGTATTAACATTATTTGTTTTATTCCAAAGTGCAACGTCTTGGTCCTTGAATAATGAAACATTGATCTCTTTGTATGTATAGTTGACCATATCCACCATCATTAAATGATCTACAGGAGCTTCTTTTTCACCCGGCATCCAGTATTTATAGGTTTCAAGTGTAGGTCTTGGGTCGGCAATACTATTGATGACCCATAAGTCTTTCACTTTTCTATTGTCTACTTTTACAATGGCTAAGTGTTTGCCATCTTCACTCCATAAGGCATTTACTCCTTTTCGTTTATTTTTATTTTTTTCAGCATCTACATTGGTAACGCCGCCTCCGCCATATGCGCTTTCGCTATGCCAGCTGTAATTTTGTTCGCCGTCCTTGGTAATGGCGTGCTCCACAATGGAACTATCGTCTTCGTTCTTTAAAGCTTTCTCATAGTTTTCTTTATCCATGTAAAACAAATTGTAATTTCTTCCAAATACAATCATTTTTTCATTGGGAGAAATATTGGCCCAACTAGGTTTTCTTTTTGGTTTTTTAAAGCCCACCAATTCATTCAATTGTTCTGTTACTAAATTGTATTCAAAATAAAAAGTCTTTTTAATTTTTTCAGGTTTTCCGTCTTTTTTTACCATTTCCTCCTTATTGATATCGATGCTACTTTTAACTTCAAATTGAATCCAATTTTCATCTTTGATAAATTTTAAAGAATCAATTGGAAGGTGTTGACCATCAAATGGGTCTTTAATTATTCTGGTAAGTTCTGCAGCAATTTTATCTCGATTGAACATTGCTTTTTTTTCGTTCTTAACCGGGTCTACGATTGTCCATTGTTTTCCTTCACTGGTCTCAAAGATGTACCAAAATTTATTGGATTGTTTTAACCAATGAGGATCCACTGACAAAGAAAAAATCATCTTGTCTAATTTTTTGGGAGCGAATCGAGCAGCTAAAGTATAATTAGCCTTTTGTTGACTCATTGCAAAAAATGGAATCAACAATAATGTGAATTGGAGTAGTTTACGCATAGGGTTGTTTTGAGTTAAGTAAATTAAGAAATAGGCGCTAATTTTCCTATAGAATTATCCCTTTTTTAGATTTTTTTGATAAATGGAAAGGCTGCAGCAATAAAAAACCGCTTAGGAATGAATCATAAGCGGTTGGGGGAAAAGCAATAGGTTGATGATTTAAAAATTTAATAGTTTTTTTCTAAACTTAATGTAACTGCTTTTGGCTTCCTTAATAAAAGTTTCTTCGTTTTTAGCGTGTGTATAGATATAAGACAATTTTGTTTTATCTACAGGTTTGGTCATCATTTGAGTACGATAATGTGTTACGGAGAAATTAATAATCTTAGCCATAATTTCAATGGTGCTAATTCCTTTGTCGGTTAAGGTATATAAAAATACTTTCTTATTGGTTGGATGATTTCTTTTTTCAATTAAACCGTCGCCCGCTAAAGTTTTTAAACGTTCCGCTAAAATTTTTGTAGCAATTCTTTCTTTCATATCAAGCAATTCTCCATAAGTATGCTTATGACGAAAAAGCATATGTCTGATGATGAGCAAAGTCCATTTATCTCCAATTACATCGATACCAGTAGTAATGGGACAATGGGATCTTAATTTTGTTGAATTCATATTTAAATTTGTAGTGCAATTTATGAAATTATTTCAATACTTTTTTATGCTTCATATCATATAATACAATCATAGCTTGATTATTAACATTTTATAAGAATTTGTTTAAACAATTAATCCAAAATGGTGTCAAATGGACACAAAGTAATAATTTAATTTCTTTTTGAAACCATTGTAAATGGCTGCTCATCGAATATTAGCTCATGCTTTAAGTCCTATTAAGTAGATGCAAGCTTTTATGAGGCTAAAAAGCTTCACTTCTTGCTATAATATCTAAGTTTTCTTTTTTATCTTTAGAAGCAACCATACCCAAATAATGACCCTGCTTTTGCTACTTCTAGCCGTTTTAACTTTAGTGCTGCTCATAACAGTAGCAAAGTTGCATCCCTTTATTTCTTTTTTAATGGTTTGTATAGGAGTAGGTTTAATCAAAGGGATGGGTGTGACGCAACTAATGGGCTCCATACAAAAGGGGATGGGTGATGTTGTGGGTTCTTTGATGATTATTCTGTGTTTAGGTGCCATGCTGGGCAAATTGGTTGCGGATAGTGGCGCTGCCCATAAAATTGCCACTGGATTGATAGAACTGTTTGGAACCAAATACATTCAGTGGGCCTTGGTGCTTACCGCCTTTATTGTGGGCATTCCTTTATTTTACGGAGTTGGATTTGTTTTATTAGTACCCTTGGTGATTACGGTAGCTGCCAGGTATAAATTACCCGCTGTTTATTTAGGTCTACCCACTTTAGCGGCTTTGTCCGTGACCCATGGTTTTTTACCGCCCCATCCTTCGCCAGTGGCCTTAGCTCAGCAGTTTAATGCAAACATAGGGCTTACTTTATTTTATGGAATCATCATCGCTATTCCTACTATTATCATTGCAGGTCCTATTTTTTCGATCACTTTAAAAAAATATACGCAAAAGCCAATTGCTATTTTCTCTATTAATGAAATACCCGATACGCAATTACCTGGTATTTTTCCTAGTGTATTGGCTGCCTTTTTACCAGTGTTATTTATTGGGTTGGATACTATTTTTAATACGATCCTTCCACAAAAAAATAGCTTTTCTAATGTTGTACACATCATTGGCGATCCATCTATTGCCCTGATCATTTCCTTATTGGTATCTTTATACACCTTAGGCATCAGACAAGGAAAAAGCATTATGCAAGTGATGGGGCCTATCGGGGATTCGGTGAAAGAAGTGTCTACCATTTTGTTAATCATTGCGGGTGCTGGGGCATTGAAACAAATTTTATTAGACACAGGTATGAGTAGTGCATTAGTAGAACCACTTAAGCATTTGTCCTTGCATCCATTACTATTGGCTTGGGGCATCGCAGCCATATTGAGAGTAAGTATAGGGTCTGCCACTGTTGCTGGATTAACCACGGCAGGTATCGTTGCGCCTTTAATTCTTTCTTCTGGGGTAAATCCATGCTTGATGGTATTGGCTACTGGCGCGGGTAGTTTGTTTTTCTCACATGTTAACGATCCAGGTTTTTGGATGTTTAAAGAATACTTTAATTTAACAGTCAAAGAAACCATTAAAACTTGGAGTACGATGGAGACCATTGTTTCATTAGCTGGATTGATTGGTGTTTTTATTTTAAATTATTTTATTTAACTAAATTCAAATTGTATGAGTACACCCGAAGAAAATTTTGCAAAATTAGGTTTAAGCTTACCCCCTGCACCCAAACCTTTAGGTGTTTACAAACCGTTATTGGTAGATGGAAATCATTGTTTTGTATCAGGGCATGGTCCTGTTCAAGAAAATGGCACACTTATTATTGGAAGAGTAGGTGCCGGAGTAAGTATGGAAGATGGAAAGCTAGCAGCAAGACAAGTAGGCCTTGCTATTTTAGCTACCATTAAAGCCAATTTAGGTTCGCTGAATAAAGTGAAGCGCGTCATAAAAGTATTGGGTATGGTAAGTTGCACCAACGATTTTGAAAAACATCCTTACATTATTAATGGTTGCAGTGAATTGTTTGCTGCAGTTTGGGGCGAAGACAATGGGGTAGGCGTGAGAAGTGCGGTGGGCATGGGCTCTTTACCTGGGAATATCCCTGTTGAAATTGAAGCAATGTTTGAACTTAACTAATTAAATAGTTTTATTATGGAATGGTTTGAAATAAATACAATTGAAAAAATTGATTCTCCTTCTTTGGTGTTGTATGCGGATAGAGCCAAAGAAAATATCAATCAATTATTAAAAATGGTAGATGGTCGTGTGGATCAACTTAGGCCACATGTAAAAACCAATAAAATTGCCGAAGTATGTCAGCTGATGATGGACAAAGGAATTACTAGTTACAAATGTGCCACCATTGCAGAAGCAGAAATGTTGGGTTTGCTCAAAACACCCGATGTTTTAATAGCACATCAATTGATGGGGCCTAAATTGAATCGATTGGTTGCACTTATTAAAACTTTTCCTGCTACAAAATTTTCTTGCCTTATTGATAATTTGGCAACTGCACAATCCATTTCAAAATTGTTGACAGCAGAAGGGCTATCTATCAATGTATACATGGATGTTAATATTGGTATGAATCGTTCTGGCATCATTACAGATCAAGCCATTGCTTTATTTACCAGTTGTGCAACTTTATCCAATATTAAAGTTATTGGTTTGCATTGTTATGATGGACATATTCGGGAAACTGATATTCATAAAAGAAATGCACAAGCCGATGAGATTTTTGAAAATGCAGCTACTTTAAGAAAAAAACTAGAATCTATTGCTGATCATCAATTAGAAGTAATTGTGGCGGGATCTTGTTCTTTTTCTGCGCATATTAAAAGGAAAGACATTCAAGTAAGTCCGGGTACTTTTGTTTTTTGGGATTGGGGGTATAAAAATTTATTTCCCGATTTGCCTTTTGAATTTGCAGCATTAGTCGTTACAAGAATCATCTCCATTATTGATGCGCATTCGGTTTGTACCGACTTGGGCCATAAAGCAGTCGCTGCCGAAAACCCAATGCCAAGAGTACATTTTTTAAATGCACCTTTAGCAGAACCCAATAGTCAAAGTGAAGAGCATTTGGTGGTGAAAGTGCCTGATGCATCCATCTATCAAGTGGGAGATGTTTGGTATGGGGTGCCTGTGCACATTTGTCCTACTGTAGCATTGTATGATACAGCATTAGTTGTCGAAAACAATCAAGTAGTGGATCAATGGGAGGTAGTGGCACGCCGAAGAAAAATTACTATTTAATAGTTGTCTATTTATGTTTATTGTGGATGCACATTTGGATTTGTCCATGAATGCTGTGGAATGGAATCGGGATTTAAGAAAATCGGTTACAGACATCAGGCAGTTGGAAAATGGCATGCATGATTTGCCAGACAGAGGCAATGGTACTGTTTCCTTGCCAGCACTTAGACAAGGTAATATTGGTTTGGTAGTAGCCACACAAATTGCCCGCGTAGAAACGCCTGGCAGCGGCATTAAAGGCTGGGCAACACCCGAGCAAGCAAGGGCACAAACGCAAAAACAATTGCAATGGTACCTTGCTATGGAAGCTGCAGGCGAGATGGTACAAATTAAAAACAATCAAGATTTGGAAGCCCATCTTGCATTATGGAAAAATACATTGCCCAATGACAAAAAACCAATTGGTTACATCCTTAGTTTAGAAGGAGCCGATTCCATTGTCAATTTAGATTTTCTACATCAAGCACATGCGTATGGTTTGCGGGCAATTGGACCTGCACATTATGGCCCAGGTCGTTATGCCCATGGAACCAATTCCTCAAGTAAATTAAATGAACAAGGAAAAGCTTTATTAAAAGAAATGGATGCACTGGGTATGATTTTAGATGCAACGCATTTATGTGATGATGCATTTTGGGATGCGATGGAATTATTTCAAGGAACCATTTGGGCAAGTCATCACAATTGTCGTTCAATAGTCAATCACAATCGACAATTAAGTGATGCCATGATTAAAATACTAATTCAGAAAAACGCAGTAATAGGTGCGGCTTTGGATGCATGGATGATGGTGCCCAATTGGGAAAGAGGTGTTTCTACACCAAGCAATATGCAATGCAATTTGGAAAAAATGATTGACCATATGGATCACATTTGTCAAATCGCTGGCAATACCAATCATGTTGGCATAGGCACCGATTTAGATGGCGCTTTTGGTAAAGAGCAATGCCCTTATGATCTGGATACCATTGCCGATTTGCAATTCATTCCGGCGATGTTAACAAAAAGAGGGTATACAACAATCGATTGTGAAAAAATCATGCATGGAAATTGGTTGCGCTTAATTAAAACGGCTTGGATAAGCAAGTAGTGTAATGCTTAAATTAAATCACTTCCCCTTCTATAATTAATTCAGTAACTTCTTTTTCTCCAGCAAACTTAACCGTAACGCGTTTTTTAAATACACCAGTGAAAGGTGCTGTATAAGTTACTTTTATATTGCCTTTTTGATTTTTCAAAACCGGATTTTGATTGTAATCAGGTTGGGTACAACCACATTCCGCATTGGCAAATTCTATTACTGCAGGCTTGGCGCCCCTATTTTCAAAATTAAAAATTACAGATTTGTGAATGCCTTTTTTTATTTTCCCAAAATTGTAATTGGTCTTATCAAAGTGAATGGTTGCTTGTGCAAAACTTGCCCCTGCAATCAGCAAGCAAAAAATTAAAGATTTTAATTTCATATTCATATTTTTTATTGTTTGATAGGATTTGGATTGCTAATCACGGGACCTGTTGGATTGCTATTCGTAATGGCTACACCTTCGCCCATAAATTTAGTTTGCTTTACCAAACCGCCCGAAAATTCTAAATCCGTAAATCGGCTAAATTGACCCATCGCACTGCCATTAAAAGTAATTTGAACTTGTGCATTTTGGCCAGGGCCTATTTTTTGATTGGCTTTAAAATTGGGGGTAGTACAACCACAACCTGGACGGGCAGTGATAAGGGAAATGGTATCCTTGCTGATATTGGTAATGTCAATGGTATAGGTGGCTGGCTTTCCAAAGCTTATTTTACCAAAGTCATATTGGTCATTTTTAAACTTTAAAACGTCCTCCACTTTGGTTTGCGCTTGGATGGGATGACCAGCCAAAATCAAGACTAATAAAGCAATAAAAAAGCTAATTTTTTTCATATTTTTTGATTGAAAGGTCCAAAAATCTAGCAGAAGCTTGATAGCGAAATTATTGAAAAAATGGTAAAAAGCTGATTTTAGTTATTTCTTTACATTTTATGCATTTTGACCCCTATTTTTGTCAAATGGAATCCACCCTAGATGCTGCAGTTGCTCAAGACATGCTCTCCTTTGAGGCATTTCGGAACTCTGTTATTGCCGATTATAAAATGGCCTTAATGAGTAGAGAAGTAAGTTTGTTAGGCAGACGTGAAGTTTTAACAGGCAAAGCAAAGTTTGGAATTTTTGGAGATGGAAAAGAAGTGGCGCAAGTGGCCTTAGCTAAATTTTTTCAAAAAGGTGATTTTAGAAGTGGTTATTACAGAGATCAAACATTCATGTTTGCTTTAGGTGTAGCCAATGTTGAAGATTATTTTTCCCAATTGTATGCAGATGTATACAACGATCCTTTTAGCGGCGGAAAAAATATGAATGCCCATTTTGCAACAGAATTTGTAAATAAAAATGGGCAATGGACAAAGTTGGCAGACAGTTATAATATTTCTGCAGACATTGCACCTACAGCAGGACAAATGGTGCGTGGATTGGGTATGGCTTTTGCTTCCAATTGTTTTAGAGATTCAAAATACAAAGAACAATTTGCTCATTTAAGTAATAATGGAAACGAAGTTTGTTTTTGTACCATTGGAGATGCAAGTACCTCTGAAGGTCATTTTTGGGAAGTAGTGAATGCAGCAGGGGTATTGCAAGTGCCGCTAGCCATTTTTGTATATGATGATGGATATGGCATTTCTGTACCAACGCATTTGCAAACTACCAAAGGTTCTATTTCAGAAGCATTGAAAGGCTTTGAAACAGAAAAAGGCAGTAACGGTATTAAAATATATACAGTCAAAGGATGGGACTATGCCGCTTTATGTGAAACTTTTGAAGAAGGCATTTCCTTTACTAGAGAAACACATACGCCTGTATTATTTCATGTTCAAGAAATGACACAACCACAGGGGCATTCTACTAGCGGTAGTCATGAAAGGTATAAGTCATCTGAAAGACTTCAGTGGGAAAGAGAATGGGATTGCAATAAAAAAATGAGAGAGTGGTTATTGGTAAATGAACTTGCTACAGAAGATGCATTACAAACTTTAGAGACCGAAGTAAAACAAGAAGTTCGTTTATTGAAATTAGCTGCTTGGGAAAAATACATTGCACCCATCAAAGAAAAAATAATTCAAGGCGTTCAATTGGTGCAAGAAGGCTTGAATGAAACAGATTTAAAAACTGCGGTGGAGTTGGTGCATGATTTGATGCAAAGTAGAGAGCCATTAAAGAGAGATATTTTTAGAGCACTCCATTTGGTGCTTGAAAAAATTCCGCAACATCCCAACGCAAAAGCCATTCATGCATTTTTAGATCATTATTATCAACAAGAAGCGCCTTTCTATAGTAAAAATTTATACAACGAAGGCCCATTGAGTACATTGAATGTTTCTGTAGTGGATCCAATTTATCCGGCAGATGCACCAACATTAAATGGTTATGAAGTTTTGAATCATTATTTTGATGCACTTTTTGAACAAAATCCATTGGTTTATGCTTTTGGCGAAGACTTAGGAAATATTGGAGATGTGAACCAAGGGTTTGCTGGATTGCAATTGAAACATGGTGTTGATCGTATTTTTGATACCGGTATCAGAGAACAATCTATCATAGGACAAGCGCATGGTATGGCCATGAGAGGTCTGCGTCCGATTGCCGAAATCCAATACTTAGATTATTTATTATATGGTATACAAACATTAAGTGATGATATCTCCACCTTACATTATCGCAGCAATGGTTTACAAAGCAGTCCTGTAATTATTAGAACAAGGGGCCATCGTTTAGAAGGTATATTTCATAGTGGTTCACCCATGGGTGTTATTGTGAATGCATTAAGAGGGATGTATGTTTGTGTGCCAAGAAATATGGTGCAAGCAGTGGGTATGTACAATACTTTATTGCGCGGCAATGACCCAGCATTATTAATTGAATGCTTGAATGGCTATCGATTAAAAGAAACCATGCCTTCCAATATCACCGATTTTACGGTGCCATTGGGCAAGCCTGAAATTTTAAAAGAGGGCAATGACATTACCATTGTTTCTTATGGTTCTACATTAAGAATTATTGAAGATGCAGCCCTTCGATTAAATGATATGGGCATTGATTGTGAAATTATAGATGTGCAAACATTATTGCCTTTTGACATCAATCATCAAATAGTAGCGTCGCTTAAAAAAACAAATCGCATTATTTTTATTGACGAAGATGTGCCAGGTGGGGCAAGTGCGTATATGTATCAAAACGTAATTGAATTACAAGGCGGTTATCGTTGGTTGGATGTGGCAGCAAGAACCCTAAGTGCCAAAGCGCATCGTCCTGCATTTGCAAGCGATGGAGATTATTTCTCTAAACCCAATACAGAGGAAATTATTAAAGTGATTAAAGAGATGCTGTCTGAATAAAGCAGACGATCTATTTAGTGAATGGTACTAGATAAATGATAGCCTTCTAATTTTTGCGTTTGTTCTACCGATCCCAATCTAAATTTTATTGAAACCTTGGTTTGCTTTTGTAAAGCTCTTTCGGTATTGCAAAAGAATCCTGTTTGAGTAGTGTAGTAATTGGCAGGTACTTTGACCTCGGTTCTAGTGGCATACATATTAAATACAGGTGTCGTGGTGTCTTTTAATTTTGGTAAAAGGAAGCCTGCTAATAGGATTGTGTTAATGATTTGCATAAAGTATCAGAATAAAAGTGATCTAGAATTTCGAAAAATTTTTTAATTTTTTGAAAAAAATCATTTAAAACAACCTACCCCATGTTGTGAAACACTTTGTTTACGTCTTCGTCTTCCTCTAACCTTTCAATTAATTTACTAATGTCTTCAGCTTGTTCATCTGTAACAGGAACGGTTGTAGTAGGAATCCACTCTAATTCAGCACTGATGGGATGTAAATTTTTATCTTCTAATGCTTTTTGTAAACTACCAAAATCGGTGAAGGCGCAACGTAAAACAATAATCGTATTTTCATTGTCGTCTGAACTTTCGCCCAATTCATCTAGGCCATGATCAATCAATTCTAATTCCAAATCGTCCATATGTAAACCTTCGGGTTTTAATTTAAACACACCCATTTTTTTAAATTGAAAACTTACGCTTCCCGAATTACCCAAAGTACCATGTCCTTTATTAAAATGACTTTTTACATTGGCCACCGTTCTTACATGATTGTCGGTAGCAGTTTCTACTAATAATGCCACACCATGTGGCGCGTAGCCTTCGTACAATATTTCCTCATAGTTGCTGGTGTCTTTCCCCATGGCTCTTTTGATAGCCGCTTCCACACGATCCTTGGGCATGCCTACACTTCTTGCATTTTGATAGCATCTTCTTAAAGCAGGATTGTCATCAGGATTTGGACCGCTTGCCTTTACTGCAATCACAATCTCTTTACCAATTCTGGTAAATTGCTTGGCCATACGATCAAATCTTTTGAACATCGTGGCTTTTCTTACTTCAAATATTCTTCCCATAATCAATCGGTTTAAGGACTGCAAAAATAAGGTAAAAAAAATAGTCCCGATTGCTCAGGACTATTTAATATAAATTGAATGATTTTACTTGTTCAAGTTGCTATGTTTACGACCGTATGCAAAGTAAACTACTAAGCCTAAAGCCATCCATCCAAAAGCAACTTTAAGTGTTTGGGAGTCCAATGCACAAATCATGGCCAAACAAATCACAGCACCCAAAATTGGCACCAACGGCACCAATGGAGTTTTAAACGGACGCTCCATATTGGGAGATTTGCGTCTTAAAATCCAAACGCCAGCACTTACCAATACAAATGCAAATAGCGTACCAAATGAGGTTAAGTCGCCCGCAACGCTTCCAGGAACAAAAGCAGCAAAGGCGCCAACGAATAAAAATAAAATCCAGTTAGACTTATAAGGTGTTCTGAATTTAGGATGTAATTCTGAGAAAACTTTTGGCAACAATCCGTCATTGGCCATAGAATAGAAAACACGAGATTGGCCCATCAACATCACTAATATAACAGAACTAAATCCTGCTAAAATAGCTACGGTAACAGCAGTGGCCAACCAGCCATAGCCAGTCATATAGGTTGAAATGGCATAAGCAACAGATGCTTCACGACCTTTTAATGGATCAACAAAATCTTTCCAATTGGCAACGCCAGTTAAAACGTGTCCAAATAAAATGTACAAAATAGTACATACCACTAAGGAACCTAAAATTCCAATGGGCATATCTCTTTTTGGATTTTTTGCTTCCTGTGCTGCAGTAGATACGGCATCAAAACCAATAAAAGCAAAAAATACAATGGCTGCACCACCCAAAACGCCACCCCATCCGTGTTTGAAAGCACCTGAATAATCGGCAATTACTTTTCCAGAAGCGTCAATCAATGGAGGTTGATTGGCAGGAATGAAATAAGGGGTATGATTTTCTGGTCTAATAAAATGCCAGCCTAAAATAATAAATAAAATAACAATGGCTACTTTGATAAATACAATCACAGCATTTACGATAGCAGATTCTTGTGTTCCTTTAATTAGTAATAAAGTCAACAATAATAAAATGACTAACGCAGGTGCGTTCATCATGCCATGATGTAAAACACCAGCGGTGTCTGTTACACTTTCGAGTGGGGAATGGCTCCATTCATAGGGGATACCTCCTCCCAGCAGTTTATTTAAATATTCACTCCAAGCAATAGAAACAGTAGCTGCGCCTAATGCATATTCCATAATTAAAGCCCATCCAATAATCCAGGCCACCGTCTCACCCATCGTGACATAAGAATAAGCATATGCACTTCCTGAAATAGGAATCATAGCAGCAAATTCTGCATAGCACAATCCTGCAAAGGCGCAACCAATGGCTGCAACTATAAATGATAAGGTTACTGCTGGTCCAGCTGCTTGTCCAGCTGCTGCTGCAGTTCTAACAAACAAGCCTGCACCAATAATCGCACCCACGCCCAATGCAACTAAGTTACCGGCGCCCAATGTACGTTTTAGTCCTTTGCCACCATCCTCGGCTTGGGCCAACATTGCAGTTAAATCCTTCTTTCTAAATAAACTCATAATGTAATTTTTCAGTTATAAATAAAACCTCCCAATAGGCGTCCTTTTTGGTTATTTGGACTTTCCCTATTCAAAATGAAAAATAGCTCTTTTTTTGCAAAAAATTGCCCATTTTGTATAAATATCCATCCATTTTTAGGCGAATTTTTTTCAGACTTAAGTCTTATATTGCGTTTATAACCGCCTATGAAAAAATCTAATAATTTGACGTTGTATATAGTAGTTGCAATGATTGCAGGTACTATCTTAGGATATTTTATTCATGAGCATTTCGACCATGCCAGCATCGAAGTATTCTCAAAAAATATCAAACTTTTAACCACTGTCTTTTTGCGTTTAATTCAAATGGTCATCGCGCCATTGATTTTTACAACTTTAGTGGTAGGTATCTCAAAATTGGGAGACCTGAAAACTGTTGGACGCGTTGGAGGAAAGGCCATGCTTTGGTTTGTTACCGCTTCTTTTGTGAGTTTATTGATTGGAATGGTTTTGGTGAATATTTTAAAGCCAGGTGAAGGGATTGGATTAAGCAATGCAGATGTCACTGGCGCCAGTGATTTGATTGGTAAAACCCAAGCTTTTAGTTTGCCCACTTTTATTGACCATGTTTTTCCAAAAAGCATGTTTGAGGCTTTGGCCAATAATGAAATTTTACAAATAGTCATTTTTAGTGTGTTCTTTGGGGTGGCTGCTGCAGCCATGGGTAAAAAAACAGAAGGCTTGATATTGGCTTTTGATAATGGTGCACATATCATTCTTAAAATGGTAGGCTATGTAATGAACTTCGCACCCATTGGTGTATTTGGAGCCATTGCTTCAGTCATTGCTACCAAGGGCTTGTCTATCTTTCTATTTTACGGAAAATACTTATTTTATTTTTTAATAGGAATTGGGGTGTTGTGGATTGTTTTAATTATGGTAGGTTTTATCATCTTAAAAAAGAGAATGCCTTCGCTACTTAAAATTATTACCAACCCATTGGTGATTGCGTTTAGTACCACAAGTAGTGAAGCCGTCTTTCCAAAATTAACAGAAGAGCTAGTGAGATTTGGTTGCAAGGACAAAATTGTTTCATTCATTTTGCCATTGGGTTATTCATTTAATTTAGACGGAAGCATGATGTACATGACCTTTGCGAGTATGGCTATTGCACAAGCCTATGGCATTCATTTAGATTTGGGTACGCAATTAACTATGTTATTGGTACTGATGTTAACCAGCAAAGGAATGGCAGGTTTGCCAAGAGCTTCCTTGGTAGTGGTTACTGCTACTTGTGCAATGTTTCATATTCCACCTGAAGGCATTGCTTTAATTTTACCCATCGATCATTTTTGCGATATGTTCCGTTCTGCAACCAATGTTTTGGGCAACAGTTTAGCCACAACCGTAGTAAGCAAATGGGAGGGCTCTTTAGAAACACCAGCGCAAGCATAATATAAAACTATGATTCAATTATTGGATGCCTTTCATTGGAGTCAATTATTGCAACCACAATATTATATTGAAAATGGAGGTTTGTGGTTGTTGTTATTTGTGGTATTTGCCGAAACAGGTTTATTTTTTGGCTTTTTCTTGCCGGGAGATAGTTTGCTTTTTGTAGCAGGTATTTACAGTGCACCATTGGCTGCGCAAATTTTTGTAAGTGAAAACGAATGGATGAATTTGTTGGTATTGTTTTCTTTTATATCAGTTGCAGGCATTTTAGGAAATTACATTGGTTATCGAATTGGCAATAAAGTGGGTCCAGCCATGTATGATTGGAAAGAGAATCTCTTGTTTAAGAAAAGATATTTGGTGCAAGCACATGATTTTTATGAGAAGCATGGAGGTCGTGCTATTGTGATTGCTAGATTCATTCCTATTGTGCGCACATTTGCACCCATTGTAGCAGGAATTGTGAAGATGGATAAACATAAATTTATTTATAATAATGTGGTAGGCTGCATTGCTTGGGTTGCCACCATGCTATGTGCAGGACATTTTTTACAATCCTATATATTAAATCACTTTCAATTTGATTTAAAAAAACATTTAGAAGTAATTGTGTTGGGAATTGTTTTTGTGACTACGGCTCCTGTAATTTTTCAAGTACTTAAACACCGTACCAATAAATAAATTTTATTAAAAACGTATGACTACTAATAAACAAATCGGACTCTTGTCCTTACCAGTTTTTGTTGCCGCCTTAGGTTATTTTGTAGATGTGTATGATTTGTTATTGTTTACCATTGTAAGACAACCCAGTGTGATGAGTTTAGGCGCCACTGCAGAAACCATTATAGTGGACAGTGCCCATATCATTAACTGGCAGATGTCGGGTTTATTGATCGGTGGCATTTTATGGGGCGTATTGGGAGATAAGAAAGGAAGATTAAAAGTGTTGTTTGGATCTATCATATTGTATTCTGTTGCCAATTTTTTAACCTCATTTGTGCATACCGTCGATCAATATGCTTATTGTAGATTTTTAGGCGGCATTGGATTGGCAGGTGAATTGGGGGCAGGCATTACTTTGGTTTCAGAAATGTTGCCTAAAAACAAAAGAGGTATTGGTACTTCCATGGTAGCAGGGATTGGTTTATTTGGCGCCGTGTTTGCTTATTTTACTTTTAAAGCTACTTCCGATTGGAGATTGTGTTATCAAATAGGAGGGGTGCTTGGGTTTTTCTTATTAATACTTCGTGTTAAAGTGGCCGAGTCGTTTATGTTTGAATCTGCGAAAGTGGCTAAGATTTCTAAAGGAAATTTTTTAATGTTTTTTACTTCTTACAAACGTTTTTCAAAATACATCAAAGCCATTTTAATTGGTTTGCCTACATGGTTTGTGATAGGTGTGATGGTTAACTATAGCAATAAATTTGCTTCAGGTTTATATGGTGTGAATTTAATTGATTCAGGCAAGTCTGTGATGTTTGCTTATATTGGAATTGCAACAGGTGATTTATTGATTGGCTATGTGAGTCAGTATTTTAAAAGCAGAAAAAAGGCCTTACTCTTATTTTATACTTTTAGTGTCATTGGGATGGTTTTGTTTTTTAGCAATTTTAATAATACCGACGACAGAATGTATGCCATTTGCACTTTCTTAGGTTTTAGTACGGGCTATTGGGCCATTTTCAATACCATGGCAGCCGAGCAGTTTGGTACCAACCTAAGAGCCACTGCGGCCACTACTATACCGAATATGGTAAGAGGGGCCTTGCCTTTAATTAATTTTTTATTCTTAGATATATTGCAAAAGAAATTAGGCTGGAGCATTGTTCAAAGTGGCATATTTACTGGGGCTACGGTGATGTTAATTACCTTAATTGCTTTTGTTTTTACAGAGGAAACCTACCATAAGGATTTGGATTTTTTGGAATACGACCAACCACTTCCATAGTTATTAAAGTATGCGTTTATTATTTATACGTTTTTCTTCTATTGGTGATATTGTACTCACTACACCGGCTATTCGTTGTGCCAAACAACAGATACCTGGGGTGGAGATCCATTTTTTAACCAAACGATCCATGGAGGATTTGGTGGCAGCCAATCCTTACATAGACCAATGTCATTATTTAGAAAGTGATGTGGATGCAACCATTGACGCATTAAAAAAAATCAAATTCGATTACATTATAGACCTGCATCACAATCTTAGAACTTGGAAAATAAAAAGGGCCTTGGGGGTAAAAGAATTCTGTTACCATAAACTAAGTTTAAAAAAGTTGTTGTTGGCCAAATTGCATATCAATCTTTTGCCTACAACACATGTTTGTGAAAGATACATTGACTCGCTAAAGTATTTCAATGTAGTGAATGATGGCAAAGGATTGGATTACTTTTTCCCAAGCAAGACTTCTTTTTCTGCAGCCAATTTACCCACCAGTCATCAAGCAGGTTTTGTGGCTTTTGTGATTGGTGCTTCTTATTTTAATAAAAAAATGCCTGTTGACAAATGGATACAGTTGGCAGCAAAAATTAAAATGCCCATTGTACTCATTGGAGGCAAAGAAGATGAAATGGCGGCCACTTCAATTGCAACAAGTAATTCAATTGGCATCTACAATGCTTGTGGAAAGTACAGTATCCAAGAATCTGCAAGTATCCTTCAAATGTCAAAATTAGTTGTGTCGCATGATACTGGTTTTTTGCACATAGCAGCGGCTTTCAAAAAACCTACCATTACTATTTGGGGAGCCACCAGTCCAGCCTTACAATTTGAAGCTTATTACCCAAGAGAAAATGCCCCTGCACATTATAATGCGCTGGTTCCCAATTTAAATTGTCAACCTTGTAGCAAGCAAGGAGCTGGTAAATGTCCTCAAGGACATTTTGCCTGCATGCAATTACAAGACATCGATTTAGTGGCTTCTAAGGTTTTAGCATTCTTATAAAATCATAAGTGTATCTAAAAAAAAGCCTTCCACGAATTTTCGCAGAAGGCTTTTGTATAAATAATTTTTTATTTATTTTTTTGCTTACAATGTTTTTAAAACATCATTCATGCTTCTTACAGCATCAGCACTTTTGTTGAAAGCTGCTTGTTCCTCAGCAGACAAATCCATTTCAACAATTTTTTCCCATCCATTTTTTCCAATCACTACAGGTACGCCTAAGCAAATGTCTTTTTGACCATATTCTCCATTCAAACTTACGCAACAAGTAAATAATTTCTTTTCATCTCTTACAATGCTTTCTACCAAAGCCGCTCCCGCAGCACCTGGTGCATACCAAGCAGAAGTGCCTAATAATTTAGTTAAAGTAGCACCACCCACCATGGTATCGTTGATGATTTTTTCTTGTGCTGCTGCATCTAAGAATTGAGTAACGGGAATGCTGTTCCAAGTAGCGTGCTTAATCAAAGGAATCATAGTGGTATCACCATGACCACCTACCACCAAAGCATTTAAATCTGCAGGGCTGCAGTTTAAAGTAGTGCTTAATTGATATTTGAAACGAGCGCTGTCTAATGTGCCGCCCATGCCAATAATTTTATTTTTTGCCAATCCAGTAGATTGCAAAGCCAAATAAGTCATGGTATCCATTGGATTGCTAATTACAATGATGATTGCATTTGGAGAAAACTTCAAAATATTTTCACAAACACCTTTAACGATACCCGCATTCGTGCCAATCAATTCTTCACGCGTCATACCTGGTTTACGTGGCAAACCAGAAGTAATTACGACTACATCTGAATTTGCTGTTTTGCTATAATCATTGGTGCTACCACTAATTTTTGTATCAAATCCTAATAAGGCAGCAGTCTGCATCATGTCCTGTGCTTTACCTTCTGCAAATCCTTCTTTTATGTCTAATAAAACCAATTCTGTTGCCAATTCTTTACGGGCAATATTGTCTGCACATGTTGCGCCTACTGCACCTGCGCCTACTACGGTAACTTTCATATAATGTTATTTTTAATGTATGTATTATTTTTCCGGGGCAAAGTTAACTAATTGCTTTCTATTATTTTAACCAATTCGAAAACATCTGTGCCTTGTTCATAAACTTTTAACAAAGTGCCTTTCAAATAGATGGCCATAAACGGGGTCATTCTAGGTCTAAAGAAAGTGGGGAGGGTAAAATTGGGGTCTCTGCCAATAACCACATTGGGCTGATTGATCAAATTGTACTTTTCTGCAAATTTTTTGATGGACTCCATATCTCTATAGCTGTCCCATATAAACAATACGTTTTTAAATTTCTCAGGATACTTGTTAATTTCAGCAGCTTCTTTTTCACAATGCGGACAATCTGGGCTAAATATAATGATACAAGTAAATTTGTATTTTGGAATTTGTTTGTTGGTAATTTCTTTTCCATCTACACTGGTAATAGAAAAAGAAGGCAATTGCTTGTCTTTTAAATAAGGTGCATTGGGATCCACAGTAGGTCCTTGTGCATTTATTTGAGTAAGAAACGCCAAGCTTAATAAAAGGGTTAAACCGTATTTCATAATTATGCTTTGTTTTTTTGTTCTATCATTCTCATCGATTTTGCGTCTTGCAAAAATTCTGATGCAAAAATGAAATTATTTAAAAGTTTATTTTGACTGTAAATGATGTCTTGATTAGATCCTTCCCATTCTTTTTTACCTTGATGCAAATAAACAATGTAATTACCAATTTCCATTACACTGTTCATATCGTGGGTCACTACAACAGTAGTGATATTAAATTCTACCGTTAATTCATGAATCAATTTATCAATGACCATGGAGGTTTGCGGGTCTAATCCAGAATTGGGTTCATCGCAAAATAAATACTTAGGTTTCATGACCAAGGCACGGGCCAAACCCACTCTCTTTTTCATCCCCCCGCTTAGTTCTGCAGGAAATTTATCATTCACGCCTTCTAATTGCACACGCTTTAAAATCTCGTCTACTTTTGCCTTTTTTTCAATTAAATTCAATTCCGAAAACATATCCAATGGGAAACGCACATTTTCTTCAACTGTCATGGAATCAAATAAGGCATTGCCTTGAAACAACATGCCTAAATTTTGTCTTAATTCTTTGCGCTCATCTTTATTCATGGTAGATAAAGCCATTTCGTCAAAAAGAATGTCGCCTTTATCTGCTTTCAATAAATCTACAATACATTTTACCAATACGGTTTTACCGCTACCACTGGTACCAATAATTAAATTGCAAATACCGGGCTTGAATTGGGCACTAATATCATCAATGACAATATGGTCGCCAAATCTTTTACTGATATGTTGAATTTCAATCATGGTTATTGATTAAGGGGCATTTGCAATGCCAATAAATCTTCAAATGTGTCTGGTCTGCTAATTAATCTAGCCTTCCCATTTTCAAACAAAACCTGTGCAGGTTTAAAACGCGCATTGTAATTACTCGACATTTCATAACCATAAGCGCCTGCATTATAAAACACCAAAAAATCTCCTTCGGTTATAGAAGGTATGGGCCTGTCCCATGCAAAAGTATCTGTTTCACAAATATTGCCCACTACTGCATAGTTCTTTAGTGATTTAGTAGGCGCTGATAAATTGTCAATATGGTGGTAAGCATCATAAAACATAGGTCTAATCAATTGGTTCAATCCACTGTTGATGCCAGCAAAATGAATCTCGCCCGATTGTTTTAGCACATTTACTTTGGTGATAAAAAATCCTGATTCACTTACTAAATATTTACCTGGTTCAAACCAAGCAGTTAAATTTCTACCGGCTTTTGCAGACAAATCAGCCATGACTTTATTTACCTCTTGTCCCAATAAAGCAATGTCTGTTCCTTTTTCATTGGGTTGATAAGGCACTTTAAATCCGCCACCAAAATCTAAAATATTTACAGTAGGGAAATCGGGTAATATTTTTTCAAACACCACAGCCGATTGTAAAAAAACTGCAACATCTTTAATTTCACTACCTGTATGAATGTGTAAAGTAGCAATATTGATTTTGTATTTTTCTTGTAAAGCTTTTAGTTCATTGATTTGTTTAAAAGGAATGCCAAATTTGCTTTTATCATGACCAGTTGAAATTTTTAAATTGCCCCCTGCCATAATATCGGGTCTAATTCGAACGCCCACAGGATATCTACTGCCATAAGTCATTCCAAATTTTTCTATATTGGATAAGCTATCGATATTAATGTGTACACCCAAACTCACAGCTTCTTTAATTTCTTCAAAGTCTACACTATTACTGGTGTATAAAATATTAGAAGCATCAAAGCCCACATGTAAAGCCAATTTAACTTCGTTGATAGAACTACAATCGATATTGCAGCCTGCTTTTTTGACAACCTCTAAAACATGAATATTGGTTAATGCTTTACATGCATAAAAAAAACAAACAGACTTATTTGAAAAGTTGCTTAATAAATTTTTATATTGGTCTACCATTTTTTCGGCATGGTATACATACAAAGGCGTGCCATAGGTTTGGGCGGCCTCATTTAATTGCGCATAAGTTAAACTAGAATTCATTACACGAAGATACAATGAGAACTAGGTTCGGTCATTATAAGAAGCTTATAATTTTGAAAAAAAGTAGGAATGGAAATGTGACTAAAGCTTAATGAATAGGACTTTCGGGACTAGCATCTTCTTCATCTGATGCTGCTTCAAAACCGTCTGTTTCTTCTGGAAGATTGGGTGGTTCTGCTTCTTCCGCATCTTCGGTTTGATCAAAAACGCTGTTGTCCGTAAAATCTTCCGGCTTGATGATGGTGGCTTCGACCAATTGATCGGCTAAAACCTCTCTTATTTTAGGTAAGTCATCTGTGGAGTTGATGCCGAAATAATCCATGAAGTTTTTAGAGGTAGAATATACCAAAGGCTTACCAGGTAAATGTTCGTTACGACCACTAATGGTAATCAATTCCTTTTCTAATAATTTTTGAATAGAATAATCGCTGTTTACCCCTCTAATGGCTTCCACTTCACCCTTGGTGATAGGTTGTTTGTAAGCAATAATGGCTAAAGATTCTAAAGCCGCATTGGACAAACGCTTTAAAAATTTATCTCCATTTAATTGGGCAATGGTTTTATGAAAATCGGGCTTGGTTAAAAACTGCCATCCGCCGCCGCTTTGTTTTAATTCAAAAGGATAAAATTCAGTACTGTATTTTTCTTGAATGCCATTCAATGCACTTTCTACTTGATCCAAACTAATGCGCTCTTCTAAAAATCCAAAAGCGTTGTTGATGAGTTCGGTAATATCATTCGCGTTCAATGCTTTTTCACTTGCAAAGATAAGCGCTTCAATATGCGGAATAATTTGGCTAATTTCCATAGGGTTGGGCTTAACCGTTTAACGCTGCGGCACCACTTACAATCTCGGTAAGTTCAGTGGTAATGGCTGCTTGACGTGCACGGTTGTAAGATAATTTCAATGATTTTAATAATTCGTTAGCGTTTTCGCTTGCTTTATCCATTGCAGTCATTCTAGCTCCATGCTCACTTGCATTCGCATCTAGCACGGCTTTGAATAATTGTGTGTTTAATATTTTGGGCATCAATTCTGCAACCAACACTTCTTTGTGTGGTTCAAAAATAAAGTCGGTTTTTTTCTGATTTGCTTTCTTGGCAATTTTTGGAATAGGTAAAAAAGGCTCAGCCGTTGGCAATTGAGTAGCTGCATTTTTAAATTCGCTGTAGATCACTTCTATTGCATCAAATTCTTTATTTGCAAATGCATTCATCGCCGCTTTCGCAGCCGTTTTCACATTTTCAAATTTTAAGTCTAAGAAAATGTCTTTAAAATCTGCATTGGTTTTGTAACCAGATTTAGATAAACTTTCAAATCCTTTCTTACCAATATTCCAGATGGTAATATTTTTATTTTGATATTTTTCTGCAATCGTAATTTTAGCTAATTTAACTAAGTTGGCGTTGTATCCACCACACAAACCTCTGTCCGAAGTAATCACAATTAATAATACATTATTAATGGGCCTGGTTTCGGCCAAAGCCAAATTCATATCCCCATCTAAACTGCCAATGATATTGCTTAGCATATCTTGCAACTTGCGCGTATAAGGTCTCATTTGTGTAATCGCATCTTGCGCACGGCGTAATTTAGCAGCACTTACCATCTTCATGGCCTTAGTGAGCTGTTGGGTACTTTGGGTACTTTTAATCCTGTTTCTTACTTCGTTTAATTGACCTGCCATAGCATTTTTTAGTTTCTAAAGTTCAAGTGGGTGCCTGTTAAAATAGTGGGCATCCAAAGGCGAGCAAAGGTATCATTTTTTCGTCCATTTTTCAATTTTAAGGCCATTCAAGTTAATTTTTATATTGGACCCCCCTTAAAACCCTCAAACTCAACCCAAATACTTAACTTTGGCACGCCTATTGAGTATAGGAAATAACACAATTATCAAGCAGAAATATGTTACAAATTATAAGTAAACTATTTGGGGGTTCAAAAAGTGAGAAAGATGTCAAGAAAATTGAACATTTGGTGCCCGTAATCAATGGACACTTTGAAAGCTATAAATCGCTGAATAATGATCAATTAAGAGCTAAAACGCTTGATTTTAAAGTACGCATCAATGCCCATTTGTCTGAAACAGATGGCCTTATTGCCCAGGAGCAAGAAAGGGCCGAGGCCCTTCCTTTGAGTGATTTTTTAGGAAGAGATACCATCTATGAACATATAGATACCTTAAAAAAAGAAAGAGACCAGGCCATTGAAAAGGCTTTATGGGAAATTTTGCCAGAAGCTTTTGCTGTGGTAAAAGAAGCGGCCCGCAGATTTACCGAGGAAGAGGAATTGGTTTCAACTGCAACCCAATTAGACCGCGATTTATCTGTTAAAAAAGAATACATCCAAATTAAAGCAGATCAATCTGTTTTTCAAACTACTTGGAAAGCCGCAGGTACGCCTGTTACTTGGAACATGGTACATTATGATGTACAGTTGTTAGGGGGTATTGTCTTGCATCAAGGAAAAATTGCCGAGATGTCAACTGGGGAGGGTAAAACTTTAGTTTCTACTTTACCCGCTTATTTAAATGCACTAGCAGGGGAAGGCGTACACATAGTAACAGTGAATGATTATTTAGCAAAAAGAGATAGTGAGTGGAATGGTACTTTATTTGAGTGGTTGGGTATTACTGTGGATTGTATCGATAAGCATCAACCCAATTCAGAAGAACGTCGTGATGCCTATCGTGCCGATATTACTTATGGAACCAATAATGAATTTGGATTTGATTATTTAAGAGATAATATGGTACATACACCAGAAGAAATGGTGCAACGTAAACATCATTATGCCATGGTGGATGAAGTAGATAGCGTATTAATTGACGATGCACGTACACCATTAATTATTTCTGGTCCCATAGGTCATCAAACTGGTGAGCAACAATTTTTTGAATTGAAACCAAGAATCGAAAAATTGGTAGAGATGCAAAAGAAAACAGTGAACCAGTTTTTAATTGAGGCTAAAAAGAAAATAGCAGAAGGCAATGACGATCCTAAAGATGGTGGAAAGGCTTTGTACAGTGCGTTTAGAGGTTTACCTAAGAACAGTGCCATTATTAAATATTTAAGTGAGCCGGGTATAAGAGTGAAATTGCAAAAGTCAGAAAACTATTATTTGGCCGATCAGCAAAGAGAAATGCACCATGTAGATGCGGATTTATTTTTCCATATTGATGAAAAAAATAATTCTGTGGAATTAACAGATAAAGGCTTGCATTTAATTACAAAACAAGGAGAGGATCCGAATTTCTTTTTATTGCCAGACATTAGTGTCGCATTAAACGCCATTGATCAAAATGTAAATTTAAAAGACGAAGAAAAATTACAACAAAAAGAAGCCATCATATCAGATTATAGTATCAAGGCCGATCGCATTCACACCGTGAACCAATTGTTGAAAGCCTATACTTTATTTGACAACGATGTAGAATATGTAGTTATAGAAGGACAAGTAAAAATTGTAGATGAGCAAACAGGACGCATCATGGAAGGGCGTCGTTATTCAGACGGATTGCATCAAGCCATTGAAGCCAAAGAAAATGTAAAGATAGAAGCGGCCACACAAACCTATGCCACCATTACTTTACAGAACTTTTTTAGAATGTACCATAAGTTGGCAGGTATGACCGGAACTGCCGAAACCGAAGCAGCGGAATTTTGGAGCATTTATAAATTGGATGTGGTTTCAATTCCAACCAATATTCCTGCCATCAGAAAAGATGAACAAGATTTAGTGTATAAAACCAAGCGTGAAAAATTAGGTGCAGTCATTGAAGCGATTGTAGCTTTAAGAGATCAAGGCCGACCAGTTTTATGTGGTACCACATCGGTGGAAGTAAGTGAATTATTAAGTAGAATGTTGCGTCAGCAAAATATTCCACACAATGTATTGAACGCAAAACAACATGCACGTGAAGCGCAGGTGGTAGCCGAAGCTGGATTAACTGGAGCAGTAACCATTGCGACAAATATGGCAGGTCGTGGAACAGATATTAAATTAAGTCCTGAAGTAAAAGCAGCGGGTGGTTTAGCAATATTAGGAACTGAGCGTCATGAGTCGCGTCGTGTAGACAGACAGTTACGTGGACGTGCAGGAAGACAAGGAGATCCAGGATCTTCTCAATTCTTTATTTCTTTGGAAGATGATTTGATGCGCATGTTTGGAAGTGAGCGTATTGCTAAAGTTATGGACTTTGCTGGATACAAAGAAGGGGAAGTGATTCAGCACAGTATGATTACCAAATCCATTGAGCGTGCCCAGAAAAAAGTAGAAGAAAATAACTTTGGAATCAGAAAGCGTTTGTTGGAATATGATGATGTCATGAACAAGCAAAGAACGGTGATTTATAAAAAAAGAAGTCATGCTTTGTTTGGAGAAAGATTGGCATTGGATTTAGACAATGCATTTTATCAAGTCATTGAAGGGTTGGTTTTGTCGCACAAAACCAATAACGATTATGAAGCAATGAAATTGGCATTGATTGTGCATACTGGATTTGATACCAAAATTACAACTGAACAATTTAAATCTACCCATGACAATGAATTGGTCGAAGTAGCGTATCAAGAAGCCATTGCACATTATGAATACAAGCGAAATGAGATGATGCAAAACAGCATGCCTGTTTTCAAAAATATTAGAAAAGAGCAAGGAGCACATATTGAAAATGTGATTGTGCCAGTGGGTGATGGAAAAGTGGTGCACAGTGTACTGGTGAATTTAGATAAAAACATAAGCACCAGCGGCGCTACTTTGGTGGCACAAGCAGAAAAGAACATCTCATTAAGTTTTATTGATGATGCATGGAAAGAACATTTACGCGCCATGGATGATTTAAAACAATCGGTACAAACAGCCACTTACGAACAAAAAGATCCATTGGTGATTTATAAAATGGAAGCATTTGAAATGTTTAGAAGAATGGATTTAGAAATCAACCATAAATTGGTTCAATTTTTATGTCATGCACATTTGCCTTTTGAAAATGCAGTGAAAGAAGGGCGTCAACAAAAAACCGATTTAAGTAAATTAAGTGCCAACCGAACAGAAGATGCTAGTGAACCTGCTTACAATGATCCAAGTGCGCAAAAGCAAGCCCCTGTGCAAGTAGGTCCAAAAATTGGACGCAACGATGCATGTCCCTGTGGTAGTGGAAAAAAATACAAAGCTTGTCATGGAAAAGATGCCGCTTAATAAATACATCGATCATACTGTATTAAAACCAACTTGTTTGGTTTCAGATATAGAAAAACTATGTTTCGAAGCAAAGCAGTATGATTTTGCAGCAGTATGTGTGCCTCCTAATTTTGTAAAATTGGCCAAAGAAAAAGTGGCGGGTTCTTCTGTGAAAGTAGCTACGGTGATTGGTTTTCCTTTTGGTTACAGTGCTACCGAAGCAAAAATTGCAGAAATAATTTTAGCCATGGTAGATGGCGCCGATGAATTAGATGTAGTAGCCAATATCTCTGCCATTAAAAACGGAGATTGGACAGCTATCGCAGATGAAATCAATCACATCCTACCCATTATTCGTTCAAAAGATAAAGTAGTAAAAATAATTATTGAATCGGGGCTATTAACTGATGAGGAGATAATCAAGTGTTGTGATATTTATGGAATAGCCGGTATTGATTATTTAAAAACATCAACAGGCTATGCCGAAAAAGGAGCCAGTGTAGAAGCGGTTCAATTATTTAGAAAATATTTACCCGAACAAGTGCAAATTAAAGCTTCGGGCGGCATCAGAGACTACGCCACTGCTAAACTAATGATAGATGCAGGTGCAACGCGCATAGGTTGTAGCGCAGGGGTGGCCATCGTATCGGGCGCTAATGCAGATAATGTAAAATCAAATTATTAACTTTACTTATCATGTTACTAGAAAAGATAAAATCATTAGCCAAGGAAAATCAATCAGAGAATGTTGCTGTGCGCAGACATTTGCATGCGCATCCTGAATTAAGTTATCAAGAATTCGAGACCAGTAAATATGTGCAAGCACAATTAAAAGCCATTGGCATCCCATTTACCGTCATCGCTACTACAGGCGTATTGGGAATGATCGAAGGAAAAAATGCAAGCAAAAGAGTTATCGCACTTCGTGCAGATATGGACGCACTTCCTATCATTGAAGAAAATAAAGTCGATTATATTTCAACAAAAGAAGGAGTGATGCATGCCTGCGGACATGATGTGCATACCACCATTTTATTAGGTGCAGCAAAAATATTATGGACTTTGCGTGAAGAATTTGAAGGCACAATAAAATTATTATTTCAACCGGGGGAAGAAAAAAATCCGGGTGGAGCAAGTTATATGATTCGTGACGGAGCTTTGAAAAACCCAGTTCCACAAGGCATTGTAGGCTTACATGTGCATCCAGGATTGAACCTAGGAAAACTAAGTTTTAGAAAAGGACGTGTCATGGCCAGTGCAGATGAACTGTATGTTTCTATCAAAGGTCCAGGAGGACATGCGGCTACACCGCATCAAACAGTAGATACTGTTTTAGTAGCTGCACAATTAATTACTAGTTTACAAACTATTATAGCACGCAATCGCGATCCACAAAATCCCTCTGTTTTATCTATCTGTTCAGTACATGGTGGTAATACTACGAATGTTATTCCGAGCGAAGTAAAATTAATGGGCACCTTCAGAGCCATGGATGAAGTATGGCGTTTTAAAGCACATGAATTAATGTTGCAACAAGCCAAGGGTTTAGCCATTGCCACAGGTGCCGAAATAGATTTTAGAGTAGATGTAGGTTATCCAACTGTAGACAATGAACCAATGATTACCCAAGCAGCTTGGCAATTAGCTGATACTTATATAGGTGCAAACAATGTAGAAGAAACAGAAAAAAGAATGGGTGCCGAAGATTTTGGTTATTACTCTCAAGTAATACCAGGTTGCTTTTTTAGATTGGGCGTACGCAATGAAGCCCAAGGCATCATACATAATGTACATACTCCACACTTTAATATAGACGAAGCCGCCATTGAAAATGGAGTGGGTATGATGGCTTGGTTGGGTACCCAATTATTTGCCTAAAGCATTATATTTCAACAATATATAGTACAAAAATCTCGTTTTGTATATATTCAGTAGCTTTGTACAACTCGTAAACTAACATTCGTTATAAATTTATTACATGTCGAATAAAGAAAACTTAAGAAAGGAACAAGCTTTAGAATACCATGCAAGTGGTCGACCTGGTAAAATTGAAGTGGTTCCAACCAAGGAAGCCAAAACGCAAAAAGATTTATCATTAGCTTATAGCCCAGGCGTGGCCATTCCATGTACCGAGATTAAAAACAATTCAGCGGACGTATTTAAATATACAGCAAAAGGAAATTTAGTGGGTGTGATTACCAACGGAACAGCGGTATTGGGTTTAGGAAATATTGGGCCCTTAGCCAGCAAGCCCGTGATGGAAGGGAAGGCGGTACTATTTAAAATTTTTGCAGACATTGATGTATTTGATATTGAGATTAATGAAACCGATCCTGATAAATTTGTAGCCATTGTAAAATCTTTGGAGCCTACTTTTGGCGGAATTAATTTAGAAGACATCAAAGCTCCAGAATGTTTTTACATCGAGCAAAAATTAAAAGAAACGATGTCCATTCCAGTGATGCACGACGATCAACATGGAACAGCTATCATTAGTAGTGCTGCTTTATTAAATGCATTAGAATTACAAAAGAAAAAAATTGATAAAGTAAAATTTGTAGTAAGTGGTGCAGGGGCAGCAGCCATGGCTTGTATTAAGTTATATGTAGCATTAGGTGCGCGTTATGAAAATTTTATTTTGTTTGATAAGGATGGGGTATTGCATACAGGCAGAACCGATTTAGGAGAAGACAGAAAACCCTTTGCTATTAAAGCAGATAATATGACCTTGGCGCAAGCCTTTAAAACAGCCGATGTGTTTTTAGGATTGAGTGTGGGCAATATCATCTCTAAAGAAATGGTGGCATCTATGCCCAAAAATCCAATCGTATTTGCCTTAGCGAATCCCGATCCTGAAATTGATTATGAAGCAGCTACTTCGGCAAGGAAAGACATTATCATGGCCACAGGCAGATCCGATTATCCGAATCAAGTAAATAATGTTTTAGGTTTCCCTTATATATTTAGAGGGGCATTAGATGTACGCGCTAAATCCATCAACGAAGCCATGAAGTTGGCAGCGGTGAATGCATTGGCTGAATTGGCAAAATCGGCCGTACCTGATGCAGTAAATATGGCGTACAATCAACAAAGCTTATGTTTTGGCCCCGAATACATTATTCCAAAACCATTGGATCCAAGGTTGTTAAGCAAATTGGCACCAGCAGTGGCAAAAGCAGCCGTAGCATCGGGTGTAGCACAACAAGTCATTACCAATTGGGACGAATATGAATTGCAGTTAAACAAACGTTTAGGCTTAGACAATCAATTGATGCGTTTGATTAGCAATAAGGCAAGACGCGATCCAAAACGTTTGGTATTCTCTGATGCAGAAAATATAAAAATATTAAAAGCAGCGAGTATTGTGTATGATGATGGTATTGCTTATCCTATTTTATTGGGCAATGAAACTAGGATTAAAAATATTGCAGCAGCCAATAATATAGACATTAGCGATTTGCCAATTATAGATGTACGCAGCGATGAAATGGAAGCGAAAAGAGAATTTTTTGGATCTATTTTATTTCAAAAAAGACAACGCAAGGGAATCAATAAATACGAAAGTTTAAAATTAATGCGCACTCAAAATTATTTTGGTGCGATGATGGTAGAAACAGGCGAAGCCGATGCCATGTTGTCTGGCTTAACTAGAAATTATACCGATGGTATTAAACCTGCACTACATATTATAGGAACAGAAGAAGGCGTGAAGAAAATTGCAGGTATGTATTTATTGTTAACGAAGAAAGGTCCTTTGTTTTTAGCAGACACTACAGTAAACATTAATCCTAATGCAGAAGAGTTGGCAGACATTGCTTTATTGGTGGCCAAAGAAGTACGCAACTTTAATATGGAACCAAGAATAGCCATGTTAAGTTATTCTAATTTTGGAAGTAGCGATACGCCCGAAGCAAGAATGGTGGCAGAAGCAACGCGTATCATCAAGCAACGCAATCCATCTTTAATTGTAGATGGAGAAATGCAAGGCATGATGGCATTTAATAAAGAAATCTTAAAAGAAAATTATCCATTTAGTGACTTGGTAGATGCGCAAGTGAATGTTTTGATCTTCCCTAATTTAACCTCTGGAAATATTGCTTATCATTTATTAAAAGAAATTGGTGGAGTAGATATTATTGGACCCATCTTATTGGGTTTAAAGAAACCGGTGAATGTATTGCAATTGGGTTCGGGGGTAAGAAATATCATCAATATGGCTACTGTTGCCGTGGTAGATGCACAATTAAAGACCAGGGTAGACACCGACTTAGAAGTACAAAGAGTTAGTTGGTGGAACCGTATGAAAAAGAGAAAGAAATAAGTTAATTTAGCAGGATGAATATCTTCACGCATTTTGGTTACTACCTTTTGATGTTAAAAGGCATGTTTACAAAAACCGAAAATAAAAAAATGTTTTGGAAGGAGTACATCAAGCAATGTGTGGAGATTGGTTTTGGCGCTTTACCCATAGTAGTTATTATTTCCTTTTTTTTAGGTGCGGTTATTACCGTACAAACTGCAGCACAATTTGTGAATCCTTTAATTCCAATTACCACAGTAGGTATTGTGGTTCGTGACAGTATGTTATTGGAATTTGCCCCTTCCTTTTTAAGCATAGTTTTGGCCGGCGTAGTAGGTAGTAAGATTGCCAGTGAATTAGGCAATATGCGCATAAGTGAGCAAATAGATGCTTTGGAAATTATGGGCATCAATACTAAGAACTATTTAATCTTGCCCAAAATACTCGCTTGTTTTAGCATTGTGCCATTGCTTGTTGGTATTTCGGCAGTGATTGGTGTATGGGGCGGTTATCTTGTTGGCGGCTTAACCGGTTCTGTTGCGCCAGAAGTGTTTGTCATGGGTATAAGAAAAGGGTTTGAAACGAATTACGTAAACATAGCATTTTATAAGTCGTTTATTTTCTCATTTATTATCAGTACCGTGCCTTGTTATTTTGGTTACAATGTAAAGGGAGGTGCGCTAGAAATTGGTAAAGCTGGCACAAGGGCTGTAGTGGTAAGTTGTATACTTATACTCATTGCCGATTATTTAGTGGCTGCCATTGCTATTTAAGCTAACTTAGTAGTACAATTTTATCGAATGAAAATAAGCTTTCATGGTGCAGCACGTACCGTTACTGGATCTAAACATTTAGTGCAGTTAGATAATGGAGAAATTTTTTTATTAGATTGCGGA
>Ga0194047_10000090_pt1 | contig 62958 bp, 63 predicted proteins | sample JunL225m_MetaG_2_FD_160070 | JGI IMG/M metagenome (GOLD analysis project Ga0194047, IMG submission 160070) | Anoxic zone freshwater microbial communities from boreal shield lake in IISD Experimental Lakes Area, Ontario, Canada - Jun2016-L221-5m | ecosystem: Environmental > Aquatic > Freshwater... | reverse complement strand
TGGTGTCGAGGAGAGGATTTGACTTGTCTAAGCGACAAAATGCTGAAAAATGTACTTTAATTGTGAACTGATTATAACCTCTCTGTCCCTAAGCGGGACATCTCTCCTTTTTTAAAAGGAGAGAATATAGGAGACAAAATGGTGTCGAGGAGAGGATTTGACTTGTCTAAGCGACAAAATGCTGAAAAATGTACTTTAATTGTGAACTGATTATAACCTCTCTGTCCCTAAGCGGGACATCTCTCCTTTTTTAAAAGGAGAGAATATAGGAGACAAAATGGTGTCGAGGAGAGGACTCGAACCTCCATGTCTTGCGACATAACGCTCTGAACGTTACGCGTCTACCATTTCGCCACCCCGACAATTTCCTGATTGTATCACAACTTTGACGGTTTGTTATTTAAAGTGGCTTCTTGTATATGAGTCTTGTTCTATAATTTTTTTCGATATTTTGGCTTTGTGTCTTAGATTTATTATAAGCACCTTTTACAAATATCTTTCTTTCGTACTTCATATTCTTTTCAAAAAATTCAAATAGCTGCAACCATTGCTTGAATTTTAACTCGGTGGGTTTTTCTTCGATGTAAAATCCTATATTTTTAGATAATATTTTAAATTGTAAATTCGAAAAGACCTTTCGCAAACCTTGTTTTAATGTTGGCTTAAAAGCATTGAAACTATACGCTATGAAATCTCTATATGCGATTTTGTTTACAACGAGAGGTTCTTTTCTTTTCTTAATTCTCAATAAAACAATATTTACATTTGGTATTGGATTGAAATCTTCTTTGGAAAAGAAATAGACTATATCCATTTCGAAAAAAGGGTATAGTAGTGCTGAAATTTGTGTCGTTTCTTTTTTACCGCAAAATCTTTCAGCGGCTTCTCGTTGAACTATCAAAAAACAGTCGTCAGGCGGATTAATTGCGTCTGTTAACTTATTAATGATATCTGAAGTGACATTGAATGGAATGTTAGCAAAAACTTTATAAGGCCAAGCTGGCAGCTTGTAATCCAAAAAATCTCCTTGTGCAAAAATAGTTTTACCAAATTCTCCTTTCTTCTTATCCTCAATTAATTTCAAATACAAACTCTCGTTTTTCTCGATGGCCGTCACTTTTCCCGCTATAGAATCTAATTCTCTGGTAATCATGCCAGTTCCAGGACCTATTTCGATTATTATGTTGGTGTCTGTTATACCAGCGTTTTTAATCAATCTATTAATTAACTGTGGATCTTTCAAAAAATTTTGAGAATATTTTACGGAATTTCTTTGCATGTTTATCTTAATTACACTTTATTATAGCTTAAAAATGGAAAAAATGATTTAAACGGGAGCTTAATCGTTCTATTAGTTGTCATTTCGAATCCTTATTTTTATATGGACAGGCTCGTAAGAAATCTCGTTCTTGATTATGATATTTCAATAGAATGCTTCTCAATATTCATTCCAAAGCCAAAAAAGCTTGTCTGATGCTATAATGTCGTATAAATAATTACTTCATAAACATGGATTGTTAAACCTTACCAATTTTCGCCTGCGAGGCATTTGTAAGTGTTTGCATCCAAATTATCCACTCTTTGCTTTTCGGGCTTTTACTTAATTAGTAAATGCTATGTATATAAAATTACAAAATATTTCCAAAAATTTTGGAAACAAAAATATAATTCAAAATTTATCTCTAAATCTTACTTCAGGCGATCGAATAGGTGTCGTTGGCAGAAATGGTGAAGGGAAAAGTACTTTATTCAAAATAATCGCAGGACTGGAGTATAAAACTTCGGGGACTATATCTATTTCAGAAAAAGATAATCTGATTTATGTCCCTCAAGATACAAACAATATACAAACCCTTGTTATGAAAATATAAATGTAGAAGAATATTTTCTTTCATTTCACGCTGAACTTTTTTCTATTTATAATAAAATGAAGGCGTTATCGTCCGTTGAACCTGTGGATTTGGATCGATATCTCGCTTTACAAGAGAAATTTTATGAAATGGGTGGTTATGATATTTTATCCTCTATTCCTAATTATTTAATCGAATTGGGCTTATCTGATATTAGTTTGGATAAATCAGTGCAAGAATTAAGTGGTGGTCAAAAAACAAGATTGAAATTAGGTAAACTTCTATTATCAAAAGATTCATTATTACTATTGGATGAGCCGACAAACTATCTGGATGTTGCTTCTGTAGAGTGGTTGGAAAACTTTTTACAAAATTATCAGGGAATTGTAATGCTTATTTCTCATGATAGAGAATTTCTAAACAATTGTTGTAATAAAATTCTCGATTTAGAAAATAAAAAATATCCTATATACCTTGGTAATTACGATGAATATCTATTTCAGAAAAGTACAAAGGAATATAATGACCTTATGATTTATAAGGCTAGGATGAAGGAAATTGATAGATTATCAAAAGAAGCGGGTAAGAAAAAATCTGAAGCTCGGGTTACGGATAAAAAATTTATTAGGGGATGGGAAGGTCCTGTCGTGAGGAAGGTCTCTGGTAAAAAAGCTAAAACAGCACAAATAATTCTTAATAAAATTGAAAACAATATTAAGAAAAACATGCCAGATAAACCAATTCTAAAAGATAAAATTAAAATAGATATTCATAATATTCAGTCTGGCTGGAAAATATTGGATATCGAAAAATTAACTTTTTCATATGATGATAAAAAAATACTTAATAATTTTAATCTAAGCGTTAGAAAGGGGGATCGCATAGCACTTGTTGGGAATAATGGCTCTGGTAAAAGTACGCTTCTAAAAATAATAATTGGTGAAATACAAAATTATACAGGGAGCATTAGTGTGGGAGATAGTATCGTTCCTGCTTATTTTTCCCAAGAGCATGATTTGCTGGATCCTAATAAAACTGTGATACAAGAATTTCTAAAATATATTGAAATGAACGAAGGTGATGCTAGAACTTATTTGTATAACGTACTTTTTGCAGGAGATCAGGTCTTTCAGGATATATCTACTTTGTCCTATGGAGAAAGAGCTCGTTTGCAGATGGCTATAATCCTCGCAGGAAAAAGTAATTTCTTACTTCTAGATGAGCCAACAAGTCATATGGATATTCCAAGTCGTGAAATTATTGAAAAAGCTCTTGCTTCATATGATGGCACTATGATTGTGGTTTCACATGATAGATATTTCTTAAATAAAATTGGGATAAATAGAATTGTTGATTTAGGCCGGTTGGAAGTGATTAACGAATGATGAATTCAGAGTAAATTTTTACAATAATGTTTTTTAAGCTATAATCGTCTATCATTTTTTATGACTATGGATCTAACGAATCTCACAATTAAAAAGGCCAGAGCACTTCTGGACTCAGGCGAAATTTCATCTGTCGAGCTTACTAAATACTATTTAGAAAAGATAAAAACAGAAAATCAAAGATTAAATGCTTTTTTAACAATTGCAGAAAACTTCGCAATTAATCAGGCACAAGAGGCAGATAAGAAAATAAAGGTTAAGATTGAAAAACTTAAGAATGGAGTAAAGTTAGATTCTGACTTAGAATCACCTATACTTGGGGTGCCTTATTGTCTTAAAGATTCGTTTTGCACGAAGGATGTGAGAACTACAGCTGGTGCTAAATATTTAGAAAATTTTATTCCGCCATATAATGCAACTATTGTACAAAGATTAGAAGATGCTGGTGGTGTCCTTCTAGGTAAGGCAAATATGGATGCTTGGGGACATGGTAGTAGCACCGAAAATAGTGATTTCGGGCCAACTAAAAATCCACATGATATTACCAGAGTTCCTGGCGGATCTTCTGGCGGTAGTGCTGCAGCAGTTGCTGCTGATTTATGTGTCTTTGCAATTGGTGAAGATACAGGAGGCTCAATTCGTCATCCTGCTGGATTGTGCGGTATTCATGGACTGAAAGTAACTTATGGGAAAGTTCCAAGATATGGTTGTATTGCTCTTGCTAGTTCTCTGGATACTGTTGGACCAATGGCCAAATCTTCTGAAGATATTGAGACTGTTTTGAATATTATTAAAGGCACAGATGGTTTCGATGCAACTGTTATGAATCTTGAAGAAAAAGTTAAAGAAAAAGAAGTCATCATTAGCCAAGAAAATACAGAGACTCCACTAAATGGAATTAAATTTGCATTTCCCAAAGATTTTGTTGTGGAAGGAATGGATGAGGAAGTTAAGAAAGCATATTTTGAAATTGCAGAAAAAATAAAAAACCTTGGTGGAACTGTGGGTGAGGTGAGTTTACCTTCTACAAAATATGGCATGTCAATTTATTACATAATTTGTTGGGCTGAAACAAGTACAAATTTGGCAAGATATGATGGTATTAGATTTGGAAATCATGTTGAAACAGGTAAGGGATGGCTTGAAGATGTAATTGTTACACGTACACAAAACCTTGGTCAGGAAGCAAAACGAAGAATCATGCTTGGTACTTATGTTTTATCTTCTGGTTATTATGATGCTTATTATGGTAAGGCTCAGAAAGTAAGATCCAAACTAATTAAAGAATTTAATGATGTTTTTGCTAATTATGACGCAATAATATCTCCCGTTACTCCAGGTCCTGCATTTAAACTTGGTGAAAATACAAGTGATCCAATTAAAATGTATTTAGAAGATTTATACACAGTAACAGCTAATATTGTTGGAATTACTTCTCTAGCTATACCGTATAAAAAATTTGAAAATGGAATGCCATTGGGAATGCAAATTATGGGACCAAAATGGAGCGAGGGAATGATCTGTGAGATAGGAAATGTTTTGGATAAATAAAAACTAATTATTTTGAAAAATTTTCCCATCCTTACCGAGGAGGGAATCAGGTGTGGTGCTAACCCCTTATTAACCTCTCTGTCACGCTGAGCGTGACATCTCCCCTTTTCTAAAAGGTGAGAATATGCAAACGACGCAAAGCCCTGGACTGACCTCACCGTCCCGCAGGCGGGACACCTCTCCTTTCGAAGGAGAGGATAGGGCAATAAGCACGGGTCTAACTCTCTGTCCTAACGGACATATCTCCTTTAATAAAAGGAGAGAATAATACGAGCTCACCACAGGTTTCTCCCGCGGGATCTGTCATTTCTGCGAAAGCAGGGATCTATATAGCTTCTTATCCATTACTAAACATCTACAATCCCGAATGAAATGAGGGATCTCGTCGGAAAATTTCAAAACAAAGAACGGAAATGAACACACCCCGCCTTCGGCACCCCTCTTCCCAGAGGGGACTGGAACAGGGGAAATGAACACACCCTGCCTGTTCCTACACTAAAGTTTCGGAACACAAGTTCTTCTTTCGCAAAACCCTTCCTCCCGCGGGGAGGGATTTTTAGGAGACAAGTTCGGCACCCCTCTTCCCAGAGGGTACTGAAAAACGGAAGCCCCTTCTATTATTCCTGCGAAAGCAGGAATCTAACCTCTCTGTCCCAACGGACATCTCTCATTTAATAAAAGTGGAGAATAATAAGATCTCACCATAGGCTCCTTCCTTAGTATCTGCTAACTTTTTTCTCCGGTTGTGTGTCTTAATATTTCACGTAATGAAGCGTATAAATCGGTGCTGATTATTTTTCCAAATTCTTTCTCGTATTTATCTCCACATAGGAATAATGGTTTTTGGAATAAAAATGCTGATTCGAAAATTGCCTTATTTTTACCATTTTTTCTTGAATTGATCCACATTATAAATGGACTTAGTTTATCTATTTTCACAGGTAAACCTATGATTTCGTTAATTGTCGCGGCAATTCTTTCCAATGTATATTTTTCTCCAGAAATATTATATTCATCGGATAAAACATTCGGTTGATTTGTTACTTTATCAATAACATTCAATAAAATTTTTGCTGCGTCGTCTGAAAATATAAATTCGTGATTAATAAAAGTTGATGCTGGCCATTTCAAAAAATTACTTGCCCAACCATTGAAAAAGTCGTTAAAAAAATAATTACAGCCATAACCCAAAATGTCCGGTAATCTAATTATTGTTTTTTTTATGCATGATTCTTTTACTAGCAAGTATGCATTTTCTCTTAATTTTGCAATATTGGATATTGGTAGATGTCTATAATTCTCGTCTGCGCAGGTCGTTTCCGAATATCCGTATAAATGAATTGTGTCTATGTATATTAAAAATGCATCTTCTTTTCTACAATTTTCTATTGCTGCTGATACTTTGTTCAAATAATCTGAATGATCATCTAAGTATGGATCTTGGAAAAAAATTAAAAATTCATTATCTGATGCTGAATTATCATTCAAATCGTTAACCATAAAACCGTTATTTTTCAGCGTCTCTTTCAAAATATTACAAAAATTATTCTTTGACACTGAAAATTTTATCATTGTTGTGAATTTAAATTATTTATACTTTTATCCTCAATTGAATAATCTATGAAATCCTTTTTTCCTAAAACCTTTCGCACAATTTTATTAAAAATAAACATGCATATGAAGAGTATAATTGAGATGAATATTATGAATTTTTGAGATCCTAATAAATCTACTAAAATACTTGAAAAACCAACTAATAATCCAGATATAGTATATGTTGCTCCTACTAATATTCCAAAAATTTTTCCTCTCATTTGTGGATTGGCAAATCTTTGTATGAGTTCCAAAGCAGGTGATTGAACCATAGTTACGAAAAAGCCAAGAACGACAATTAAAATTATAAAAACGATAAATTCGAAAGAAATTCCTGGTTTTAAATTTGTTGCTACGAAACCGATTCCGCCAAATATAAATAATAATATTGATGACATAAACCAAGAAGACATAACTACTTTTCTATAACTAAATTTCTTTGTTATAACAGCTGTGAATGCTCCTCCCATCGCTAAGCCAGTTGCAATAGGTATTAGTAAGTAGATAGATACCTGTTCCATACTACTGTTCAACACATCTTTACCATAAATAAAGCTAACAGAAGCTATCATCAAAGTTACTGTCTGTACAATAGTTACTAATATAACAGACATCCAAACAGGTGGTACAGTTAAGAAATAATGAAAACTTTCTTTCAGGCTTACGAATAATGATGTTACTGCTCTTTGAGTATCAACTAGGACATTTGTATTTTGTTCATAATGATCAATATAAAAATTATTTATATTCTTTGGAAGTTTGAAAGATGCTATTGATGCTAGAGCAAAAAGAATTGATCCAGATAAGAAAATAGCCTGCAATCCTACAGCTTTTACTAAGAATCCAGCGGCTACTACACCTATTAGTGTGGTTGCATTCATCGTGAATAAAAAAAGCCCCGTTGCCATTCCTAGTTCTTTTTCTGGAGTTACATTTCTAAGAGTAGCTTTTTCTATGACATCATACATATGCATACAAATTGCCATTATGAAAACAAAAATATATAGATGTGTACCAGTATGTGCAGCGAAGAAAAATATCATTAAAAAAACAGCACGAAAGATATTTAATCCGATTATTAAAGTCCTTCTATCAAAAATATCTGATATTAAACCAGCAGCAAGTGATGCAGGAAGGGCAGGTAAAAATTGAAGCGCAAAAACAATGGCTGTTGCTGATTGACCAAATTGTACTTGTGATCCTGCTATATCTAATGCTCCCACAGCTGCACTGGCAAATACAAGTGCAATGCTGAAATCGACTATTGTTGCTTCTAGCTGAGATAAGGTTTGTGTGACCCATAGTCTCATGAAGTTTTTGTTTCTAAGAAGACTAAAAAACATATAATTTCAAATTTTCTAATTTTATCATAATTAAAACGTGTTCTAAATTTTGTATACTTCTCAATGTTATACTATATTATAAGTAATGTGTAATTATTTATAATGTCTTTTAATCCAAGATACAAAGTATGGCTTGCTCAAGCTCAATATGATCTTGATGCTGCAGTTTCATGTGCTCAAGAAGGTTATTATGAATGGGCTTGTTTCATATCTGAACAATCAGCTGAGAAAGCTATCAAGGCAATAATCGTTGCAAATGGTAGTGTCGCACCAAAAATACATAAACTTACAGCGTTGGTTAATATGGTGAAAAGGATAGATCCTAGATTTAAGCGAGAGTATTTTGAAGTTAGAGAATTAAATGTATTTACCTTTATAGCGAGATATCCTTTTTTGGTACCTGGGGAATTTGAAGCACCGCACACATATATTACTTTAGATGACGCGAAACTATGCATACAGAAAGCAACAAAAATACTAAATATGATAAGGTCTTATTACAAAGATTGAGAAAGGTCGTTACTGATCTTGTCGACGCCTTTGAGCCTGAAGAAATTATTATGTATGGCTCATATGCCAGAGGTGATAATGATATTTATAGTGATATAGATATTATTATTATAGCTGATACAGATTTGCGCTTTCAAGATCGGTCTTTGCGAGCTTTAGACATAGTAGGTGATAGCAATGATATTCCAGTTAATCCAATAGTCTATACTCCAGTTGAATTCAAAGCTATGTTGGAAAGAAAAGAAAGTTTTTTGATATCAGCTTTAAACGAAAGTCTTTTATTGTGGAAAAAATGTTTTGGTGATGCTCTCGATACACAACTTGAAACACATGAAATTGAAAGTGATTACTTGAAGTATGTTAAAGAATAATACAAAGATATCTATCTATATCAACGGATAATTAGCTTTCGAAAAATAACATTTCAAATTATATCTATATAAACATTTTTTTCCTTATTGAACTTTACTAGCAAATAATGTTTAATGACACACTGTACCCCGTCGAACACCTCGGGGGAAGGTATCGAATTATTTAAAGGCAGAAAAATGAATAATATTCAGAATAGTTGTCCTTTGCTAACACCAAGGACCTTTTATAAACCCTTCGAGTATCCTGACTTTTTCGAATATTTCGAAAAGCAAAATCAGGCTCATTGGTTGCCGACTGAAGTTCCTATGGAACCTGACCTTACAGATTATAAATTTAAATTAACTGAAGAAGAAAAAAATTTAATAATACAAATATTAAGATTTTTTACACAAGGAGATATTGAAGTTAATAATAATTATAATTCAAATTTAATTCCATTCTTTCCAAAACCAGAAATAAAGATGATGTTATCGGCATTTGCTGCGATGGAAGGTGTACATGTTTGGGCATATTCATATTTAAATGATTCTCTTGGTTTACCAGAAAAAGAATATTCTGCATTTATGGATTATGAATCAATGAGAAATAAATATGACTATATTCATACCTTTGATGTCGATACTGTTGAGGAGCTAGCCATGAATATGGCAGTATTTGGTGGTTTCATGGAGGGTGTTTCTCTATTTTCTTCTTTTGCTATCTTAATGAATTTCCCTAGACAAGGAAAATTAAAAAGTGTAGGGCAGATAGTTACTTGGAGTATTAGAGACGAAACGTTGCATAGTCAAGGAATTTGTCATTTATTTAGAACTCTAGTGAAAGAATATCCAAGAATTTGGACTACGACGTTAAAAGGTAGATTGTATGAAGCATGTAGAGCAATGGTTGCGCTTGAAGATAAATTTATTGATACGTGTTTTGAACTTGGTCCAGTGCCAGGACTTACTCCTGATCAAGTGAAACAATACATTAGATACATTGCTGACTGCAAATTGAATGATATTTTATTGGATAAAATATATAACGTAACTAATCCTTTGGCTTGGTTGGATGTGATGGTAAATGCGAAGGAACATACAAATTTCTTCGAGAACCGTGCTACAGAATATGCAAAAGGTGCGGTGGCTGACGATTGGGATTGATTCAGTTAAAAATTAACCAACAAGCATGGTTGACAGAGCTTGTCCTGAGTTTATCAAAGGGCTCACCATAACAAATATAACTATGGTCTTAAGTGATAAAGATATAAAAAAATTAATAGAAAATAAAAGGCTCGGAATAGAGCCTTTTGATTCCGATGATATAAGAGAATCCAGTGTAAAATTGCATCTTGATTCAAAAATAATCGTTTTTGATAGTGATCAAACAATTGATTTACAAAGCGATGATAATGAAATTTTGAAGCAGGAAATAATGATTGATGATGGGTATATTTTGAAGCCAAATGAATTTGTGTTGGCTTGTACTAAGGAGAGGGTAAAGATTCCAAATGGAATTATGGGATGGATCGAAACTCGAGGTTCGTATGCAAAGATTGGACTGCAGGCACATTTTTGTGATGCACATATTGATCCTGGATCTGATTTGAAAATAACACTTCAGTTGAAGAATAATTCAAATCACAAAATTAAAATATATACAGGGCTATATGTTGTAAAAATGTATCTCTTCCAGATGAGTTCTGACTCTGAAAAAGAGTATGATGGTGAATTTCAAAATTCAGATGGTTTGAAAATATCGATACAATAAATTATTTTTTATAAAACTAATATGGCAAAATATAAAACAGTAATAGATGCTCTCTCAGATAATGATCTTGCTGCAGCAAAAGATTTACTACTTGCTGAAGTTAAAAAAGAAGTGGGAGAAAGAAAAAGTTGGGACTCTCCATATTATACTGCCGATAAAAAAATTCAAAAAAGTATTAAGTTAAATTATGATAATGATAAATTAATATCTTTTTTTGGTTTAGAAAATCTTCGAGATCGTTATTTTTTAACCGATAGTGATGGAAAGTTAGTTGAAGATATTCAGACTTTTTTCGCTCGCGTTGCTACAGGTTTGTGCCGAGGTGAAAAAGAATTTGCCCAGAAACTTTATAATGTAATGTCAAAATGTTGGTTGATGCCAGCTACTCCAGTGCTTACAAATACAGGCAACAAAAGAGGTCTACCAATATCTTGTTTTCTAAATACTGTTCCAGATACACTAGAAGGCATCTTTGATATATATCGTGAAAATGCCTTTCTTTCCAAATATGCAGGTGGTATTGGTACGGATTGGTCTCAGTTAAGAGGTCACAATGCGCCTTTGAAAGCTGTTGGTTTGAAATCATCAGGTGTTATTCCGTTTCTCAAAATTATGGATAGTGAAACAATTGCTATTTCTAGAAATGGTTTGAGACGCGGTGCTGCGGCTGCTTATTTACGAATAGATCATCCAGATATTGAAGAGTTTCTCGAAATGAGAAAACCTACTGGTGGAGATATTAATAGGAAATGTTTGAATCTCAATCATGGTGTTGTTATAACTGATGAATTTATGAAAGCCGTTGAAGAAGGGACCACTTATAAATTAATTGATCCTCATTATAAAACAGTTTCTCAGGAACTAGATGCAAAAGAAATGTGGAGAAAAATTCTTAAAATTAGAGCAGAAACTGGAGAACCTTATATTATCTTCATCGACACTATTAATAAAGCTAGACCAGAACATCATAAAAAGCTGGGACTAGAAATTAGACAAAGCAATCTATGTTGTGAAATTACACTTCCTACAACTGAAGATAGAACGGCAGTTTGTTGTTTAGCATCATTAAATCTAGAAAAATATGATGAATGGAAAGATCAGATAGAAGAAATTACATATTTAGGAGTAAAAGCTCTAGATAATAATTTAGAAAGCTTTATCGAAATGGCAGATCCTGTTGAATTCAAAAAAGCTATTAATAGTGTTAAACACGAACGTTCTATCGGACTTGGTGTTATGGGATATCATGGATATTTGATGAAACGTGGAATTCCTTTTGAAACAATTTCAGCAAGAGCTATAAATAAAGAAATTTTTGAAAATATTAATAAACATGCAATGGATGCGTCCGAGAAATTGGGTAAGGAGAGAGGACTTCCACTTGATGGTGGTACACGAAGAAATACGTATGTAATGGCTATTGCTCCGACAGCTAGTATTAGTTATGTTTGTAATGAGGCTACTCCAAGTGTTGAACCGATTTCTGGAAATGCTTATTTACAAAAAACATTGGCTGGAAGTTTTTTGGTTAAGAACAAATATCTTGAACAATTATTAGAAACAAAGGGTAAGAATACAACTGAAGTCTGGAAGGACATTATTGCAGCAAAGGGAAGTGTCCAACATATGGACATATTAACTAATGAGGAAAAGAAGGTCTTCAGGACAGGTTATGAGATGAATATGCGTGAAATTGTGGAACAAGCTGCTCAGCGACAACCTTTTATTGATCAAGCAGTCTCTTTAAATCTTTTCTTTTCGACACCAATTAGTGGTAAATATTTGAATGAAGCTCATTTCTTAGCATGGAAATTAGGTGTTAAAACACTTTATTATGTGAGGTCTTCATCAGCAATTCAGGCTGAAAATATTGAGAGAGGTGCTACGCAAGTTGCTCCAGTCAGGGATTTGGCTAATGAAGAATGCGCAGTTTGTCAGTAAGGGGATTCGCAATATTCAAAATGCCCTTATTATTCTACACTGTTAAAAAAGTAGAGAATGTTTATCTGAAATAAAAATAAATTTGACTCGAGTTTGTTTACGTGTAAATATTATATTAATTAATAAATTTAACATGCCAAATCAATATCAACAGCCTGTTATCATTCAGCCTCAAGGTCAAAACACTGGCCCTGTACCTATATATTCAGGTCAAAAAAAATCTGGCTTTCCTGGTTGGGGGTGGTGTCTTGTTGGTGGGTGTGGCTGTTTTGTCGTAATTGGAATTATAAGTGCAATTATCTTTGGTACTATGATAGCGGCATTGTTAAGTGCTGGGGCAGAGGCTTCGAGATTTGTTGAAAGAGTTTGTGATTCTGTAAATGAAAAGGGGTCTATCAAAAATGATATTTCAAACAGTATCGCATCGGGATCTAATCTTGAATCTAACACCTTAAATTTAGATCGAGCTTTAACTAATTGCAAAACAGTTAATGAAGTTACTGGCGTAAATTATTCCAAAGATAATGGAAATGAAATACTTTCGATAAATTTTAAAATGGAATATAAAGATGGCTCAGTAAAACCATATCAATTAGATTTGGTAAAAGAGGGGACGGAATGGAAGATTAAAAATATTATTCAAAAGTAACATTTTTAATTTATTTATTTTATAATAAGCAAATTTTAGTTATTTGATTTTTACATGAAGTTTAAAAGAAAATCTTTGGAAATTGTAGAGTCTTCTGCAAAAAATAAAAAGAAAGATAAAATTACAATGATTGTTATTATATTTCTTGTCTTTTCTATAAGTGCTACAGGAGCTTTTCTTTTTTTTATGAAAAAAGAAGCTGTTGATATTTCAGATGCCAAATTAGCAGAACCTACAGTATTATCTGTAAGTTCTATTAAAACAATGTCCTTTAGTAATGAATATTACTCAGGAAATTATCCTGCTGAATGGACTCTTCAAGAAGCAAAAACAATGACTCGATTTACTAAGCCGGGCAATGATGTTATTAAGGCTGAAATTAGATTGCGTACATTAGATAAGGTTTATACAGTGAAAGATTATTACGATACATATCTTAATATAATAAAAGCTAAAATTGGTTCTGATAAAAATAATATCGATATTACAGATATTCCTTTAACAGTTGATGGACAGCAAACATATAAAATTATTTATAATATCGGTACAACAGCTTATCAAGAAACATTTGTAATAAAAGATAAAAATCTCTTTTCTTTATCTATATATGGATTGCAAGAAGTAGTTGCTTCCTCAGATACTGATAAATATTTTGAATCAATTACAAATTCTTTTAAATTAAAGTAAGTACTATTTCAAATCGATAACATTGTGTATACTGAAATGTATTTTATTGCCTATGTCTACATCGCTTGTTCTCGGAAATGGGAATACGCTTATTAATATTGATGAGCACCTGCAAATAACAGATTTATATTGGCCTCATGTGGGGAAAAACAACCATCTGATGGGGCATCATATCCGTACTTATTTCTGGGATTATGGTCAGCTTGTAAGCTTTGAAGATACCTCTGTTTTTAAAATTACTCCTGCTTTCAAAGAAAATTCTATATCTGGCAATTCAATTATTGAATCAGAAAAAATGAGAGTAAGAATTGTAGTTGAAAACACAGTCTTGCCACATAAAGATATTTACATTGCTAGATATACAGTTACAAATTTTTGGGATATGAAAAGAGATTTGAAATTTTTTATGAATCATGATTTTTATCTCAAAGAACATAATGTTGGTGATACGACTTGTTGGTACCCATTAAGCAACATGCTTTTTCATTATAAAGATAATATTTATATGGGAATTGGGAGTACTTCTGGTATTTCTCAATATGGCTGTGGTCAATCTCACTCTAATGGTGGCGTTGGATCTTTACCAAATTCTACAACTGGAAAATTAACTATGTGGGCAATTGATAGAGGTGCTGTAGAATCAACAATTGGTTTTGATATTTCGATAAATCCTTGTTCTACCAAATCATTTGATTACATAATTACATGTGGGCACAAAATTTCAGATTGCGTGGATTTATTTAATTATGTCAAAGAGCAGGGGACAGATCATTTATTAGAAGATACAGGTAATTTTTGGAAGTCATATGTGGTAACACCGTTTGAAAATTTCAAAATTAAAAATAATATAAATCAGCCTGTAGAAGAAGTTTTTGATGATAAAAAAATATCTGAAAGGATTAAGGATATCTTCTTACGATCTATTGGTGTTATTCGAACTCAAATAGATAATGATGGCGCTGTTATTGCCGGTAATGATTCGAGCCACTTGAAATATAGAAAGGATTCATATTGTTATTTATGGCATAGAGATGCTGCTTTAACAATTTCTGTATTGGATAAGCTAGGTTATACTTCTTTATCCGAAAAATTTTTTCGTCAATGTGCGACATTACTAGAACCTGAAGGCTTTTTTCTTCATACCTATACATCTACAGGAAGTCCAGGTACCTCGTGGCATCCTTGGGTTGATTCACTAGGAAATCCTCAATTACCAATACAGGAAGATGAAACTGGAACTGTCTTGTGGGCTCTTTGGAAAAGTTACGAGAATCATCATAATCAGGAATTGATATCGGAACTTTGGGATAGTTTGATTAAACCAGCTGCTGATTTTTTATGTGGATTCCGTTACTCAGATAATAAAAAATTCAATTTATTAGAAAGATTTGAAACAAGTAAGAAAAAAGCAGATCCATTAGAAAATTATATGAAAGGATCTAATTTACCTTTGGAAACATATGATATTTGGGAAGAGGTGAGAGGAATACATACGTACACTTGTGCCTCTGTTTATGGCGGTTTAATTGGTGCTTCCATATTAGCTTTGAAACTTGGTCAACATGACGAAGCTGAAAAGTACGCGACTATTGCGCATGAAATTAGAGAAGCTGTAATCAAATATTTATACGATGAAGAATCGGGACATTTTATTCATGGCTTATACAAAGATTTTCCAAATAATAAATGGTCCAAATCTATGCGTGCCGATTCTAGTATTTCAGGGCTATGGTTTTTTGAAATGTTATCCGCAGATGATTCTAAAGTAGTGAAGACTATGGAATGGTTAGAAAAAGAATTATGGAATGATAATTCTGTAGGAGGAATTATTCGATATGATAATGATGATTACTACAGGCAAAACAAAAATACAAAAGGGAATCCGTGGTTTATAACTACACTATGGTTCGCACAATATTATATAAAAAGAGAAGATAATAAAAAGGCTGAAAAATATTTGCAATGGGTGGTCGATAATATTTCGGGCACCGATTTAATCTCAGAACAAATAGATTGCAATACGGGAATTGATATGTCGATAAAACCATTAACATGGAGTCACGCTGAGTTTATTAGAACGGTATATGAATTATTGATTTAAAAGAAAGCTCTTTGACTAATTACCCAGCATCCACAAGCATATCTGCTCCTGCCATACATCTGGGGCAGTAGTTTATCTTTTCGTGTCCTTCATAAATGTATCCACAATTACTGCATTTGAATTTATGCATGTGGGTTAGTTTTTCTTCATCTTCACCGTTAACTTCTGAATATCTTTCTCCAAGATTAATAGGATCCATTGGTGTTAGGAAACTTAGGGCTACATATCCCATCATTACTATTGATAATATTATTCCGAATGTTGTTCCAGGAAAACTGAATATGAAATTATCGATTAATAATGACGTGCATAGCATTACTAGACCCAATGGTGCAAAATAAATAATTTTACTAATTATTGTCGTGACAACAAAATTAAATCCAATTATTATTATCCATATAGTACTTATGTGCTGTATCGGTAATAATTTGTTATTGTTATCGATACTCAAAAATTGAAGTGCAGATAATATTGTTCCAAGTAATAATGTTATTATCCAATATATACAAAGATATTTATCTTGTTTCCATCCGTACAAAACCATCACACCGCATCCAATTATTAGTATAATCGACCATAATATTGCAAGTGCCAAAAAGTTTTGTACTAAATCGGTAAAAATAAAGCCTCCGAGAATTAATATTATCCAAGTATAGGCAATTTTTTTATTCATAGAAGAGTTTATAAAAATACATCTTAGCAACAATGTATCATACTGCTAATTACATGTATATATTATTTCATTATATATAAAAAATTATACTTTATATTTGACATTTAACAGCAAAGGAATATATATTATTGAGTAGTAAATTTTATTGAATGAACTTATTAAGTAATAACAGCAGCTCTGATCGTAACAAATATGTTATTGATATGATGCGAAAAAATAAGCTGGAGACTATTACAGTTGCAAATAACAAAAAAAATTATTTTAAATTTTTCACTAGTAAGAAAAATTATTTTTATGTCATTTTTATGATTCTTTCTCTTGCCATGCCAGTTACACTTTTTACGAATGGCAATCTTCAATTTGTTGTGAATGCTGATAAATTGAATGTTGTTGCAGAGCCCCTTTCTCAAACATCAAATACTGAAATAGCTGTAGATACTATTCCGTTAACACCAAAAGAAAGAAAAAATGTTGTTTCGTCTTATGTAATTGGGGATAAGAGAGCATTAGCTTTGAAAAAATTTCTTGATTCTCAAAAATCTCCTTTAGCCGAAGTATCTTCTGAAATAGTTACAAATGCTGATAAATATGGTGTTGATTATACTCTTTTAGTTTCTATCTCAGGTATTGAATCTGGATTTTGCCGAGTTACTACAATGAGAATGGATAATCCAGACTTAGAATCTCATAATTGTTGGGGGTGGGGAAAGAATGGGAATAGATTCTGGGAATTTAATTCATGGGCAGAAGGTGTGCAAAGAGTAACTAGAGGTATTTCTGAAGTATATGGTAATAATCCTACTCCAGAAGAAATGCAAGATATGTACTGTCATTCATGCAGAGGAGATGATAGATGGAAGAGTGGAGTTAGGGATTATATGAATGATATCAAAAAGATTGAAAGAGAAATTTAAAGAAAGATTTTTCTTTCTGTGAAATCTCAAAAAAAAGTGATATATTGTCTTGAATGTATTTTTTTTACAATGATAAAAACCAGACAAAAACCAATTATCGTAAGATTCTGGCAAAATTTAAATCAAAACTGGAGTGTTGCTGTGGGATTTCTGGTTCTGCTTTTTATTCTTCCTGTTGCAGTATTAGTTACAATAAATACAGATCAGAAACAAACAACTTCTTCAAGCGCTGATTCTAGCAAGCCTATAATTAGAATTTCTCCAAGCAGTGGTCAAGGATATAATCAACCTTTTATTATTGAAGTTTCTGATACAAATGTTGATACATTAGAAACTGTAGATCTTTGGTTTGGAACTACACCGCCATCTACGAAAAGTGTTTCAGGCCATTATGCAACAATTAGTTTGCAAAATTATAGTGTTGGATCTGGATTAGATTGGAGAGCTAATGTATATAAGACTGATTCCAAAGGTTTCACAACAAATATTACAACTCTTGTTCCTGATGCAAATATTTCTTCCGTTGCTTCTGAAGTTTATTCTGAATATTCAAATGTTAATGCAGAAATAATTACATCTCTCACAAAAAATAATAAAACCTCTGCAGGAATTAAATATCAAAAAGTGACAAAAAAATCTCAAAACTTATTGCAGTTTAATGTTCAAGTTCAATTTGAAGATTCTTTCGAACCTAAAGATATTGATATATATATGAAGGCTAGGAGGGCATATGCATACGGTGGTAATACTTCATCTATAAATAATGAAGAATGGACGAAGGTCGGTATATGGAATACTAGTCCTCGGCAAGATTCTCCTTTACCAAACAAGCCTCCAAAAATTCAATCGATACCTTCATCTAAATCAACAGTAAATGTCGTTTATAAATATAAAATTTCAGCAGTAGATCCAGATGGCGATTCTATGACTTATTCAATATTTTCTAGTCCAAAACCAGCATTCTTGACTTTGAATGGTGATACTTTAACTGGTACTCCAAAAACAACAGATGTTGGACAACATTCCATAATTATAATGGTTGCAGATCAGTATGGAAATAATAGTACTCAATCATGGACTATTAATGTTGTTTCGGGAAATCAACAAACACCAACATTAACAATATCATCACCAAAAACAGGTGATAAATTCACAGGAACTACAAATAAGATTACTTGGAACTTGAGTTCGGTAGCGGGTATTTCAAATATGAAAGTTTCATATGCTTCGGAAGGAAGTACTACATATACTGCAGTGCAAACATTAGATGCATCAAAAACTGAGTTCGTGTGGGATAGTTCCAAAATTGCAAATGGAAAATATACAGTTAAACTTGAAGCTCTTGATTCAACTGGTACTGCTATAGTAGGCGCTACTAGTGATGTTTTCACTATTAATAATACTGTCGATGATACTAAAATTCAAAGTCCTAAATTATTAGGACAGACTCCACTAGGAACATTAGTAGATCGTGTACCAAAAATAACGGCAACAATTGTTGATGGTAGTGCACCAATTGATATTTCTACTTTGAAAGTAACTTTAAAAAATACAGATTCAGGTGCTGACGCTGTTGATATTACAAATAAATTAGATAAAAGTGCTAATACATTTACATATACACCATCTATTGATTTGGACTATGGCAATTACGAGGTGCGTGTAACTGTTTCTGGGTCTGACGCTAGTGGTGAGAGAGGAAAAATGAATGAACCTTGGTATTTTACAATTTCTTCAAATTCTAACAATGTAATAATAGAAGAAAAAGTAACTCCTACTAATAAAATTAAATTACCACTAATAGGTCTTGAGGTTGATACCTGGTTAGGTACTATTATCATTGCAATATTTGTTATTTTACTATTTGGTATCTTGGTATTTGCGATATTTATGCTTGTTAAAATTTTGAAATCCAAAGATGATGAAATGACTCAAATAACTAAGTATTATCAGCAAGATAATCCAGATATAACAAAAAAAACAACTATTACAACAGATCCTTTTGATCAAGGTGGTGATTTTTCTACACAGCCGGTTCAATCTTATGATCAGCCAAATACTGAAATGCAGCCAATTGATTATAATTATTCAAATGTTGCTTTAACTTCAGATCCATTAGATCCTTTCCAACAAGATCAAAAATTTGTTCAAGAACCAGCTCAACAAGATATCCAAATGCCTCAAAATGAACAATCAGTACAATCAGATCCATTTATGCCTGCAACTGAAAATATTCAAAACACAGCAGTACCACCTTATTACACAACTAATGTTACTGATACAACACCAGAGACCTTTTCACAGCCAATAACAAGAGCCGATCAGAATTTTCCCACAAATGAAAATATTGATACTCAAAATACTTATAATACAACAAACAATACTTTTCCTACGGAACAAATGCCTACTTTTGGGAATTCAACTGTAGATTTATCTCAAACTCAAGCTCCAAATAATGCTTATTTATATGGTGATTCAACTAGTCAATTACCAAATACTGAACAATCAGTAGAGGGATATAATTTGCAAAATAACGGTCAATTTGATCTTTCTAATCAGGATCTTTCAAATACTCAAACCTTTAATGTGCCAAATGCAAATAGCATCGATGCGAATACGTCTGTAATGCCTGAGCCTTATCAAGTAAATGTAGACAATAATTCAAACAATCAAAATCCTTTATCAGCAGAAGATATTAAACAAACTAAAATAATCCATAAAGACGACGAACCATACGATCCTTTTAAATAAATTTTCTATTCATGTTTTCTATTAATATTGATGGTTTGGACAAAGTAGGCAAACATACATCCGTTTTGGCAACAATAAATCAATTATTAAAAAATAATAAAAAAGTTTTATACATGGATTTGCCCCAATATTGGTTTTTTGGGAATATTGTTAGCAAGGTATTGAAATCAGAAAATATTGGTGTAGATAATAGGCGTGAAATTGAAATTAGATGTGTTTTATATTCCTTAGATAGAATTCTTTCCGTATTATATTTTCAAGAATGTGGACTAAATTTTGATGATTATATTTTAGTATCAGATAGAGGATGGACAAGTTTAACCATTACTATTGGCTACGCAATAGCTCAAGGTAAGATATCTGAGGATGATGTCCCAGAATTTATCAATAAAATATCGTATTGGGATAGAGAATATATTAAATATTTCAAACCAAAAACAATTTTTCTTACAGTAGGAGATGATGGACAAAGTGCAATGGATAAAGGAATTTTTCAAAGAGAAGATGTCTTCGAACAGCCGGAACCTCAGAAGCAATCCTTAAGGTTATATAAACAATATATGAATTTGCCAGTAGTTCTAACGCAAATAAATGGTGAATGGAGACCTGTTAATCAAATTGTTGAAGATGTTTTTGTAAAATTAGGATTAAATTTAGAATTAGATTCATCTACTGAAATAAATAATGTTGATGATCTATTTATTTTTGGTCCAAGTAAATATTTTCCTTTCTTATATGGAGATGAATGGAAAGTGCAAAAAGAAAAATTTGGTGATAGTCTTGAGAAATTATTATATTACAATACTATAAATGATAAAAATGCATTAAAAGAAATTGAAAAAGAAATTTCCGAAACAGCAATAAATAATCTACCAAATAAAAAATATTTTAATATTCCTGAATCAATTAAAATGTGGTTCAAAACCACTTTTTCTGAATATGAAGAATTAGAGAAAATAATTGCACAATATTCAAATAACGAATTTGCAGCATATATAAAATCTTTTGGTGACTAATTCAAAATTAGTGATAAAATATACAATTAACTGTTAATCTTGAAAAATGAATATATATAGAGGAGATATTAAAGAACTTGCTCTCGAAAACACAGACTTTCGAAGAGTTTTATATACTGGGAATAATGCACAAATTGTAGTTATGTGTTTGAAACCTGGAGAAGATATTGGTGAAGAAGTACATGATCTAGATCAGATATTAACCTTTATTGAAGGAACTGGCAAATCAGTTTTAGATGATAAAGAGTATGAAATCAGACAGGATCTTGTTTTTTATGTGCCAAAAGGAACCAAACATAATTTCATAAATACAGGTAGTGGTCATATGAAATTATATACAATTTATTCACCAGCACAGCATCGTGACGGCACAATTCATGTTACGAAACAAGATGCCATGATGGATGACGAAGATCACGCATAACTTTCAATAATTTAATACAATTCAATTTCTTTATGCTAAAACACATATTGGGATAAAGAAATTTTGGTTACATTAATTTTGCGTAAATATGCCAGTGTCTGACCTCTGGAACAGATCTATTATTTTTTATCTTTTCAAAATATATTATTTCTTCTTTTTTCCACCCCTTAATTTTCAGAGCTTCATCTAAAATATTTTCGAAATCAGTATTTGATATATTATAGTCAGCAATCCATAAAACCCAATGTTCACAATCTTCTGGCAAAAATACTGGATATTCTTCTTTCAATAATGTCCAATATTTTTCTTCCATTACAAAGCTTTTTATATACTTACCATAATCTGGATATAAGATTTCATTCTTTTTTCTAAATTCAATAAATTTGCAAAAAACTTCTTGAGATCTATTTATGATAATCCTATTTGATATTATATCTTTCTCAATTTTTTTTAATTCATAAAAATTATCTATTTCATAATAACAACTTAGACGTGCCATAATAATAAGAATAGAGGAATAAATGGTAATAGATATTAGTCTTATTTTTGAATAATTAAAAGTGATTATACATATATTTGTGAAGCCAAATCAGAAAAAAGATGAGATCGTTTTACTTAAAAATATAATAACTGTAAAAATCAAGGCTGCACCTCAAAAAGGAGAAGCAAACAATTATTTAGTAAAATATTTATCCTCAATATTTCATATATCAAAAACTAATATTCAAGTTATAAAAGGACTTACTTCTAATCATAAAACAATAAGCATGGAAATTTCTGAATCAGAATTTGAGTCAAAAATATGTAAAATTAGTTCTTTTTAATAAAATTAAAAATATCTTGTATTATGATTAGAAATCCATATCCAAGTATAAATAGTAGTAATATAGTTCCAGGCAATGGGAGAAGTGTGGGTATTGTTAGACTTAAATTAAATAAAGAGTGTGCTGCAATGGCATAAATAAAACCATAATTCATTCTTATATATGAATTTGAGAAACTAAAGAATAGCTGTGGTAAACCAAGAATCGGTATAAGATAAAAAACACTTAATAAATTGTTATAGTTTTGAATATGAGAAAGACTAAATAATATTGTAAGTAAATAAAATATCCACCTGAAATGATTGATATAAATATTTGAAATGAAACTGTTAATCCTTTTTATTCTAATCAACATGAATAAAATTAAAGATAATACAATACAAAGTACTAAATATAATAATTCAAAAATAATAGTCTTTGGGAAAAAAGAAGCGTAGGAGGGAACAATCATGAATAAAATAATAAAGGACATTATTGATAAATATGATGGACGAAATTTTAGCGCAAGTCGAAATACAAATTCTTCAATTATAGGAGCCAAAACAACAGCTGTAATAAAAATTATAATTAAAGGCTCGTTTTTACTTAGTTCAACTACTGCATTTTCTCCTTGATAATTAGCTAATTTCAAAGCGATAACAAGGATTAGCGATGAAATAATTCCTGCTAATAAAGACCAACTAGTTAATTTAAACGTTTTTAGAGATTTATCTCTTTTTGTTAGATTGGGATTATCAATATAATATTTTGGTTTTCCAATATATTTGATGAAATCGAATAGCAAATTATTCATTATTACTTTATTAATAGAAAGATTTTAACAGATAAGAAATTAATGAAAAGTATTACTTTTCTGCTAATATAGATTATATTGTTTTCATTAATGAATGGATTTACTGAGCTCGCTATTATTATCTCTATCGCAGCCTTTTTTGGCGTTATAGCGAGGAAACTTAAACAACCCGAAATATTGGGCTACATTGTAGCTGGTGTAGTTGCTACAATTTTTATTCCATCTTTGAAAACAGGCAGTCAAAGTATAGAATTATTTTCAAAAATTGGAATAGCATTCTTATTATTTATTGTAGGATTAGAATTAGATATACGTGAAATAAAACAATTGGGAAAGAGTGTCGTTTTATCTAGTATTGGGCAAGTTGTAATTACATGGTTTGTAGTCTTAGGTATTGCTTTAGCCATGGGTTTTGATTTGAAAACATCATCATATATTGGTATTGGTCTAGCTTTTTCGTCTACTATTGTTGTGATCAAACTTTTATCTCAACGAGGAGAATTGGAAACTTTGCATGGTAAAACAAGTATTGTTTTTTTGGTTATGCAGGATTTTATAGCAATATTTGTTATGATTCTGTCTTCAGCAACTGGAAATATATCAGGCGGTAATATTCAAAACGAGCTTATGCTCATGGTATTTAAAGGACTGCTAGTTGTTACTGTTCTTATTCTTTCTACTAAATTTATTCTTCCTTTTATTTTAAAAATTGTTAATAAAGAGAGAGAAACATTATTTATAGTTATAATCGCATGGGCACTTTTATTCTCAGCTATGGTCGGTTCCGAATTAATTGGCTTTTCAATCGAAATTGGAGCATTGTTGGCTGGTATTGCACTAGCTGACAGATATGAGCATTTGCAAATTGAAACATGGATGAGACCGTTGAGGGATTTTTTCTTAACATTATTTTTTGTTGAATTAGGGTTAGGCCTGCAATTGGGGGCTGTTGACACAATTATTATACCTGTGGTGGTATTTACAGCTTTGGTCTTAATTGTGAAACCACTAATAATAATATTTTTACTCAAGAGTTTTAATTATGGCGGTAGAGCTTCTTTTCATACAGGAATTTCTTTATCTCAAATATCTGAATTTAGTTTGTTATTAGTCGCGATTTCTCTAGGACAAAATTCATCTATCTTAACTATTATTACTTTAGTGGGTGGTTTAACTATGATTATTTCTTCGTATCTATTTATGTATAAGGATAAGCTATATGATGTTTTGAAAAAATATATTTTTGGTAAATCAAATTATCAAAAAATTGAAAGGGCCGAAGTCGAAGGTCATATTGTCCTTTTGGGCTGTCATAGGACAGGAAAAAATGTTTTAGATTATCTAATTCGACATGAAGAAAAACTCGTGGTAGTAGATAATAATCCATTGCACGTACAACAATTAAAAAATATGGGAATCAAGGCATTGATGGGGGATTTGCAGGATATTGATTTTCTTGAAAATTTACAATTGGAAACTGCTAGTTACGTAATATCTACTGTTCCAAATATGATTATAAATTTAGCTGTTCTACAAGAAATAAATAAATTTACAAATAAGCCAATAACAATTTTACTTGCAAAAGATGAAATTGAAGTTTCTGATCTTTATCATAAAGGTGCTGATTATGTAGTTTATCCGTATATTTTGACAGGGCAGAAAATAAATATGATATTGAAAAATAAAAGTAATTCGCATAAGCACAAAGTTACTGTTATGAAAAATATTTTAAGCAGTAAGTCGATTGGGTGATAGTTTCTTAAGTTATTTTATTCTATACGTCATGTTTAATAGGCTGGCGGAACAAGAGCTTTAGGTTTAATATTAGTATTGATAATCATCCTTCGACAGGCTCAGGATGACATCAGGTTAAACTTACAAAACTAAATGAAAAAAGTAATAATAGCTTCGGGATCCAAAAATCCTGTAAAAATGGAATGTACTAGATTAGGCTTCGAAAAAATGTTTCCTAATGAAGAATTTATTTACGATATAACTCCAGTTCCATCTGGTGTTAGTGATCAGCCGATGTCAGATGAAGAAACTTTGCTAGGAGCTAAGAATCGAGCTATTAATGCTCGGAATGCAATATTGGACGCTGATTATTGGGTCGGAATAGAAGGTGGTGTTTCTGATAATGGTGATGAAATGACAGCTTTTGCGTGGATAGTAATTGTGTCAAAAAATATGATCGGGAAAAGCCGTACATCAACTTTTATTTTACCGCAAAAAATTGCTGAATTAATTCGAGGTGGTATGGAATTGGGATATGCTGATGATTTAATTTTCAAAAAAGACAATTCAAAACAGAAAGAAGGCGCAGTCGGGATACTGACTGATGGTGTATTGGATAGAATTCATTATTATGAACCCTCTGTAATTTTGGCATTGATCCCATTTAAAAACGACAGTCTTTATTAAAAATTATGTTATTATCCAGAGTATAAATAATTATTCTCATATTATGGATTTGGAAAAAGCCTTTGAAACTGTTAAATCGTTTGTTCTTTCAGCAGCGGAAAATGCACTGCAAGAATGGGATAATAAAGAACTTTTTTATCATGACAATGGTTTGAGTATTTCTACAGATCTCGATTATAAAATCGAAAAAGATTTTTACAAATTCATAAATGAAAATTTTCCAGAGCATGGTTTCAAAGGTGAAGAGTTTCCAGAATTGCATAAGGATGCGGAATATATGTGGTTTATAGATCCTATTGATGGGACAAATTATTATGGCAAAAATGTACCAATGTGGAGTGTTACCGTTTCTTTGCTCCATAATGGTCAGCCAATTATTGGAATTATATATAATGCTGTTTCTAAACAGTTTTATCACGCTATTAAAGGTCGTGGTGCATATTTAAATAATGAACAATTAATATTTAATTCTCCAACTGAATTAAACAGAATTCATGCACAAGTTGCATATGTGCCATTTAATTATTATTGGGATACACATCAAGATAAGGTTTTGAGAAATTTACTAATGACCAACAGTAATTTTTTTCGTGTAAGAATGCTTGGTTCTGGAGCGTTATCTTTGGCATGGACATCTCAAAGTATGTTTGGTGCTTGTATGGACTTATATAGACATGAAAGTAAATTTGTAGATATTGAAGCTGGTATTTTAATTTGCCAGGAGGCTGGTGCTTCTTATTATAAAAAGGAACTAGATGAAAATTTCTTTTTCACTATAGTTGCTAAACAAGAAGTTATAGAAAAAGTTATTGAATTAATAGAATTTTAATAATTTGCATTTGTTCGGATTATAAATATAATGGAATATATATTTAATAAATTATGTATCCAAACCAAACAAATACACAAGGTCCGACGGTAGTTGCTCCTATTCAACAGATGCCTCAAGGTGGTCCAGTAATTTATTCTCCAAATCAAATGGTGGGAACTAAAAAATCTCCATGGAAGTGGATCCTATTTGGTTGCTTAGGCTGTTTCGGTATTTCAGTAATTGGTTTCATATTAATTTTTGTATTTGCAATCAAGACAGTTGCAGATATGAATAAAAATACAGTAAGTCTTGTCGAAAATACATGTACACAAGTAAATGATGATGGAAATATTCAAAAATATTTATCTAAAGATTTATTGGCTGATTCTTCTACAACTACGAGCACTCTTGCTACATTAGTATATACTATGACAGGCTGTAAGGCATTTGATGGTACTACAACTGCTTATGATAATATTAACGGCAGAGAAGTTATCAAATCATCAGGTAAGTTATTGTATAAAGATGGAACGTCAAAAACTATCGACATTGATAGCATAAAAGAGAGCGGAGAGTGGAAAATTCTTTATATCTACATAAGATAATTTTATTAGCCTCTGGTAAACATCAGAGGCTTTTTTTATAGATTCAACAAGTTTTTTATTTCTTCCAATCTTTGCTTTACATCAATATCGTTTCCAGGTGCTTTAACTTCAATATTTAATCTTAATAAAGGCTCTGTGTTTGATAGTCTTAGATTAACTTTCCATTCTGGATAAACTACGCTTATGCCGTCTAAATATTGATATTCAGCGTCTGGATAAATAGATTGTAGCTTTTGTTCTATCCCTTTCAATCTATCTTTACTACTGATATTGCCATCTAATATGAAATTAATTTCTCCAGATAAAAAATATTTATATTTTAAATCTCCAGTTATTTCAGATGCTTTAACATCTTTTGATACAAGTACATTAATAAATAATGCTGCAGCCAATACTCCGCTATCCATCCACCCAAATTGAGAAAAATAATTATGTCCGCTATGTTCGCAACCGTACAAACCATGAGTTTCCAATAATTTTGCCTTAATATAAGTGTGACCTTGTAAAACAGCTTCGCAAATTCCTCCAGCTTCTTTTACTACTTCTGGAGTACATCTGCTGGCTGGTTGATTGTAGACTATTACTGGATTGATGCCTTCTTGTTTAAATTCTCCTGAAAAGTATTTTTCTAATTGAAATTTTGCAAAGGTAGCCATTAGGAAATCTCCTACGACTCTTTTGCCGTTTTCGTCTATAAAAAATGCTCTATCGGCATCACCATCAAATGCGATTCCAAAATCAGCATTTTCTTCTACAACTTTTCTTTTTAAATCTGCTACATTCTTATCTTGTATCGGATCCGCTGGGTGATGAGGATATGATCCGTCTAACTCCCAATATAATGGTATGAATTCGATATTGGTATATATCTTTAACATTTGTTCCATTACGAAACCTCCCATACCATTGCCTGTATCAACGACTACTTTTAGACGTCTTTGCTGTAATTTATCAGAAATATTCTCAGCATTTCCGACAAGTTTTATTTTATCTTTGAAAAAATCAAGTAAATTGTTTTTTAATTCAGTTTCTTCAATTACGTCATCAAATTCGTTAATTTCAATATTTTTCAAATCTGAGAAATATATAGAATCTCTAATTTTTTCCAACCCAGAACCTAGTCCTATCATTTGCGGTGCTTTTTTCACAATTTTAATCCCATTATCTGCAGGGGGATTGTGACTGGCAGTAATCATGACTCCAGCATTGTCTAGCATTTGGCAGGATGCATAAAGCATATCTGTACTTCCCAATCCAAGTGGAATCGGTACTCCTCCAGCATCCTTAATTCCATGGTAAATTGCTTTATATAATTCATTGCTACTCAATCTATGATCATGAACTATATTGACTTTGAGAGAAAGATTTTCTGGTTCAAGTATTTCTTTAACTAAGCTATAACCAACCCAATATGCAATAGTTCCGTTTATCAAAGGATAAGTTCCACGAACGTCATATGATTTAAATAGTGTTTTGTAATTCTGTTCCATTAAAAATGAAGTTATTTATGTGATCAATGATAACACGGAACGAAATTAAGAGTTAAAGATAGTTGTGTAGTAAATTTTTCTTCGCTATAAAATTGAACTGATCGGATCCTTCGACAGAGCCTGTGCTGTACGAAGTCTCTGGCTTTGTTAGGCTTGTCGAAGTACTAAGGGTGACGAAATTTTAAATTCATAACTGCTGAACTGTCCCCCCCCAATGTATGTTATATTAATGCATGCAATATTGATCAATGGAATTTGAGGTTTTCTATAAATCTACCTTTAAAACTGTATATTCGTACTTTTACAATAAGTTTGTGAACGTATCGGATATTGAAGACCTCGCCCAAGAATCTTTTCTTCGTATTTATTCTAAATATGGAGATAACTTTCCCAATACAGATGAACCTAGAAAAATCCTTTTTGGCATATGTCGTAATATTTATCGAGATTGGGTGAGGGATCATATCAAAGAAGTCACGACTGACGATATTGAAACCGCAATTTATAAACATAATCCTGATTATAATCATGAAGAAGATTTCGAGGATGATTCTCAAGATCTTATTCGTCAGCAAAATGTTGATCTTGTAAAAGAGGCTATGAAAAAACTTAATCCAAAAGTCAAAGCTGTATTGGAATATAGATTCATAGAAGGCCTTTCTCGCAAGGAAATTGCAGAAAAATTGGGAATAAGTCAGGATGATGTGCATACATATCAAAAAAGGGGAATCAAATATCTGAATAAGATGATTAATACTAATGATAAAGTTGATTCCAAAACCATTGTAAAAAAGGAAAAAGTCGAATTACAATATGATGTAGATTTATATTCTAAGCCTGATTAAAAACTATAATTAATTAAATTTGTCCCCCTTAATTTATATATAAGTATGAAGAGAAATAACAAAAACAACAAAATCTATGCAGGTCACTCCCTAAAACAATTAGGGTTGAAGTCTCTTAATCAGCATCTCGTCGACAATGCTGAAAAGAGGGTATGGAATGGTATTTCTCAAAAACTTAATATATTAAAACAGGGAAAAATGAACCCCGAAAATCAAGAAACTATACAGGTAAGTCCTATAAAAAAAGATAACTACCTTTTTAAAAATAAAAAAAACATACTTATATTTGGTGGTACTGCTATATTTATTCTTGCTACTTTTGCAATAGGTACCGTTGTATATATCAATGTTAATAAAACTAATAACAATACATCTATAGTAGCTAATAATTCAAATGACGAAATAAAAAAATTAAAAGCTCAAGCAAACTTGAAATTTACTCAAGTTATGGGAGCTAGTTTTGAAGAGTTGAAGTCAATAACTAGAGAAAATGACACTAATGTGGTGGTTGGTGGAGGTGGTAATACACTAGGATCAACTTCAAAAATAACTTTGGATGCAGCGAAAGCAAAGGAATTATCAGAAAAAAATATCGACCAAAAAGTGTATTACATGGAAATGATAAGTACTACAAATAATATTGAAGCAGCTAAAAGCTCAGTATTAAATAATTTTTCTATGACATTTACTGGTGCTAATATTGATTATTCAAAACCAATAAAATCACAATATTGGTATAGCGGAAATTATACTAAATCATTAACAACCCAAGATAATAAGGTTCTTTCCGCACATCTCTCAACTCCTGATTATATACTTATACATATAGGAGGAAAATATGCCGTTAAAGGAATTTATACTCAAAAAGTATATTTTGATACTTATACTAGTTCGCAACTTGAAAATCCAGAACTGCAATTTATAAAATCTATATTGGGTGGATCAGATGAAAGTTTCAAGTTTTTAGGTAACCAAAATATTAATGGTATTAAAACAAGTGTATATGAACAAACATTTGATACGTATTCTATGTCTGGAGCTGTTCAGGAAAAGACACGTTATTATATCGATGATGAAAAATTTGAATTAGTAAAATCTGAGAATTTTACTTCTGATGGAAAATTAATTCAGACTATCAATTTTTCAAACGTTAAAGAATTTAGTCAAAAGGATGCAAATATTGAATCAACAGAAGAATTAAAAGGCATTGAAATAAAAACAGCAAAATTTCCTGATTATAATACAACAAATAAGACAACATTTGCGGATTTTATTTCAAGGCATAAGCTTTATATTGTTAAATCAGAAGGTTTAATCCAGGACTTCTATGATGAAGAATTATTAACGAATGGAGATGAGTATTCAAAATTAATAAATAATATAGATTTTGATCCATCTCAGACAATTACAAAAGCTTATGTCTCTCAAGTGGCATCTTTTCATCAAGATTCAAATTCTGTGAGTATCCTATTAAAGGAACCAAAATATGTATCTGATGAGTATACTACTATATCGGAAGTCACAATCAAACTAGATGGAATAATTACACCTGCTAGAATAATAGAATTAAAGTATTTAGATAAAGGTAGTTATGATTCAAAAAGTGGTGAGCAAAGTATCTCTGCAGCACCTCCAACTATTTCTCAAAAAAAGCTTGTCTTTGAAGCTGATGGATTATGGTACGAAATATTCGCAAGTGAGGAATCATTAAATAAAATAGATTTTCAATCTGTAACCAAAGAAGATGCTGTAAGAATGGATAAAGAAAACGAAGAGAGAATAAATGCTCAACCAGCAACAGATTATGTTAAATTGAGTGCTGTTCCTGCTGAAATGAGACTATTGCCTGGAGATTTATCAAGTGAAGACGCTAAATCATCAGCTAAGTCTGTGGTAAAATCGAGCAAGACAGGTAGTGATAGTACATGTGACAAATATTACATGAATGATCAAATGTGTATGATTGAAAAATTTAATGGTTTTTCAGTATATTTCCAGAATTCTGACTCTCAAAAAGAGATATCTTCTTGTAGTAAGGATAATAATTCAGATTGTGCTGCTACTACGATGTCTTCTTCAATGTTTAATTATATAGTTCTAAACGCATCTATATCTCAAGTGCAACCATATATTGAAAAAAATTATGGCAGTTTTTCAATGGAGGATCCAAATTACATACTAAAAGAATTCAAGGGTAAGACGGTATATATAACTGGAGGTTCTACAAGAGAACAAATGCAAAAAATAATGAATAAAGTATCTTTGAATAATGGATATGATCAATTAAGTAAACAAATTGATGCTAATTTCGTTAACTACAATAAAGAATTTGGTATGATGATACCACCAATAAAATAAGTTATTGGTATAAAAGCGGGGGATTAATCCTCCGCATTATTGTTTTATAATAACGATAATGTAGAATGAAAAAATGATTACTTAAAAGTTTTTGTGATTATTGCTCTGTAATTATTAATATGTTAATTTATTAGAATATAATTTGTAATCAATAAATTACAATGAAAAAGTTATTTATATTTGCTTTGTGAGCAGTATTTTCTTTTTCGGTAGTTTCAGTTTTCGCCGATACCTCATCTTGCTCTATAGCTCATTCAGATAATTTTTCAACTTTAGATACTTCATATTGGACTCCAACTGGAACTTCAGGTCAAACCACTCAAACAGTTTCAAATAATCAGCTTGTATTTACGATTAATCGCACAGCATCTGATGCAGGGGCAGAAGTTATGGCAACAAATCCTATTACATCAGATTTTGTAGCTGAAGTTACTGTCGATTCACTGGCATTAAAAAATGCCAGTGGTTATGGTACAGCTGAATTAGTTGTTATATTACCGAACCAAAGAGTGCATATTTCACTAGCTTATGTAAGGCGATTATTGTAGATAATAAATTAAAAAGGTACTTCTTATAAGTACCTTTTTATTTGGTTAATTTATTGCTCAATAATATTTGGTACCTTTTCCTTTCTATACTTTGCATAAAATAAAACAACAATACCTAGAATAATTAGTAAGTTGCCGATATTCATATTTATGCTAGGAATCTTTTGTGTGACAATGAAGGAGAGTAGTGTGGTAATTGGAGAAGCAAGTACTAAAATTATTGATGCTGTAGATAGTTTTACCGTCTTTAATCCTGAATACCATGTCATGACATAAGTCAGCAGTATAAAAGATGTAATGAAGATCCAGAAAATCCCAGTTCCATTTAATTTGCTAATAGCAAAAAAATCACCAGATATAAATGAGTATGCAAGGATTATTAATCCACCTCCAAACATTCTAAATAAAATAACAGTGTTAGCTGAAATATTTTTCAACACATACTTAGATAATGTGTTTTCAAAAGCCCATAAAATAGTTGCCCCAAGAATCATCAAATCACCCCAACCAAATACCAGTGGGGGTAAAAATTTCAATGCTATTACGTTTCCAATAAGTATTAAAATTCCTGCTAAATAATAATTCCAGTTAATCTTTTCTTTCAAAAATTTAATAGCCAAAATCGCAGAAATAACAAACATAGTCTTTTGTATGAAGGCTCCATTACTGGCATTTGTCAAAGCGAGTCCTTTGAAAAAAAGAATGAAGGGTATAGATCCTCCAATTACTGATATTATTAGAAGCTTAATATACTCTGATTTACTTTCTGTAAAAGTTAATTTCGTTTTTTTAAAGGCAAAAATGATTAATAATATTGCCAATCCAACTGAAATATTTTTCAAACACGTGAAAAGAACTGGATTTATATTTGTAATCGCATAGCCGTTAATAAAAACAGAGAAACCTGAAATTATTGTCGCAGAAAGAATTAATGGAAAACCTTTTATTTTCATATCAAATTATTAAACTCTACATATTAAACTAAAGTACGTTAGTTAACAATTTTTCGACATTTACAACTTTTCTTATATAATCAGTAATATTGATATTTTTTATGAATAATATTTTACTTGCTGATGAATGGAAAGATTATGAACTTATTGACTCAGCAAATGGTGAAAAATTGGAAAGATGGGGGCAGTACATATTACGACGGCCAGATGGGCAGGCTATATGGCCATTGGTACAAAACGATTCTAATTGGGAAAACGCAGATGCAGTCTATACTAGATCTACGACAGGCGGTGGCTTTTGGAAGTTTAAAAAACAAATTGACGAAAGATGGATCATAGGTTATAAAAATCTTAAATTTTTTGTTGAACCAACAGGATTTAAACATACTGGTTTATTCCCAGAACAGGCTGTTAATTGGGATTGGATGATGGAAAAAATTTTAAATGTAAATAATAAGAACTCCGGTCGTCGAATGAAGGTCTTAAATCTATTTGGATATACTGGTGCTGCTTCCGTTGCTTGTTCCGTTGCAGGAGCTGATGTCGTGCATGTGGATGCCTCCAAGGGTATGAATATGTGGGCCAAAGAGAATTACGATTTAAACTATAAAAATGGAGTAGGGGAAGTTAGATTCATAACAGATGATGTGAAAAAATTTGTTCAAAGAGAAATACGACGAGGAAATAAATATGATGGAATAATCATGGATCCTCCTGTATATGGTCGTGGTCCAAAAGGCGAATTATGGGAAATAGAAAAAGAAATTGGTCCCTTAATTCAAAATTGTTCTGAATTACTTACAGATAAATCTTTGTTTCTAATTGTTAATTCCTATACAGCAAGTTTTTCGCATATTGCTTTGGCAAATGTTCTAAATAATGTAGTTTATCAACAATATCGAGGTAATATTGTAAGTGGAGAAATCGGTATTAAAGCTCGTAAATCAGGAGTTATTTTACCATGTGGATTGTATGGTAAATGGTATAGCTAAAAAAAGCCTTCCAAAAAGGAAGGCTTCTATCTAATGTTCTAAACTTCGCTTAATTATAATATTCTCTGATTTGAAAAAGAATATATAAAGAAAGTGCGTTGCCAACGATTCCGAAAATACTTAATGATAGTACATTAAATACAATGGCTATTAATGTCGCAATGAAAACAAAATTCCAACCTTTTCCCTTTGATCTTTTTAATAAACCTGGAATTGCGATACAGTAAAGTATCATTGTTGGTAATCCGAAGACTAGATTTATCAAAATCTGGTATGTGTTCAATATATTTACGAAACTTAACGCTGCGCCAAATATTGAAAATATTACTCCCAAAAATATGAATGGAATTGATAATATTAATGCAATTACCATAATCCACGGCGAGTATTGAACGATAACCTCTTTCCATTCTTTAGGTAGAGCAGGAGTTTTATCCAAAAAATATGTGCTAAGGAAGTTTTCTATTTGTGTCAAGTAGCCTTTTAGGTTTGTTGGCTGTTGTGGCATTGTTATATGTACAATTATTTATGTTATATTAAGCATATCTTATCTACTAGTTGATGTCAATTTATTGACTTTTAAAAAATCTTTTTATTACTTTTTCTCTTGCTTGATTCTCAATGTAATTTTCCAAATCTATTAAAATTGTTTTACCTTCTCCATATTTTGTAACTAAAGCTTTTTTTAATAACATATCTGCAAATTCTGGATTTTTTGGTAAGAATGAACCGTGTAAATAGCAACCAAATACATTTTTGTATATTCCGCCTTCTTCTCCTCCTGCTTCGCTATTACCAGTTCCAAATAAAACTTTGCCAAAAGTAATTTTGTTAGTATCAAGAAATTTTGTTCTTCCACTATGGTTTTCAAAGCCTACTAATTTAATATTTTTTAATTCAGGGATTTCTGAATCTACAACAATGTTTCCTATGCATCTGATTTTCCCGCCTACGGTATCGACATTTAAAATACCAAGTCCATCAATTTTCTTACCGCCTACCGTTAAAAAAGATTTTCCGAATAATTGGTAACCACCACAGATTAATAAAAATACCTTATTTATTTCTACAAGATTTTTAATTTCTTCTTTATATTGCAGTAGGTCTTGATAAACGTCAGCCTGATCCATGTCTTGGCCACCTCCCATAAAGTAAATATCAAAATCGAATATTTTTTTTTCTACAATATTTCCTTTTTCATCCGTTATTTTTCCTCCTATGTGTAATTGAAATACTTCAGCTCCAAGTCCACGCCATTGAAGTCTTTTTTTTAGACAAATCACATTTCCGTAATCTCCGTATATATTCATTTCTTTGGGATACATGTGAAGTATGTCCAAATTATTAGCAGATAATTCATCTAGTTCTACATCTGTTGTATTCGATTCCTTTCTTTTTATTATTGCCACATTATTTTATTTAGAAATAATTCTTTCTTTATTATAACAGGTTAGCATATTGACAAATCTACCCATATATTGCAATAATATACTCCACTCGAAAACATATAATGTTTAGAAAATCTCCTGATACAAAACCTAGATCAGAAACTCCTTTGGATATACCAAGTAATCCAGAGTTTAATGTAAGGTCTTTTTTATCAACAGAAATTAATATAGGTAAATTATATTATTATTTATATAAAACTATATTCAATACGATATATTTAAGTGCACAAAGTAATATTCGACATCAATATTGGTTAGCTTATGATACTAATGCTACAAGTTTACCAGAATGGCATATCATTCCATGTGGCAAAAATTTAAATATTGGTGTAATCCAAATAAATAAAATAAAACGGTCTCACCATATTATGCCAGCTCTCATAAAAAAATTTAAAAAGAAGGAAATCGATATTCCGTGGTATTCGTTTGGTGTAGATAGTAGTATTAGTGGTGGCTCATTAGATATTGAGCTTCAGATGAATAGATTACAAGGTTCTGATTTATTATTACCAGCTCCCACCGCAACTCAGCAAGTATTCAAATACACAGGAGTTACTCTGCTTTTTACAAATAGTGGCTCTCGTGTTAGTGTATCGACTTCTTTAGTTGAAGAAGGAAATTATCGCCCACATATTGAATTATCTGAATCGTATGGTTTAGATAAAAGTGGCTTTTTTTTAGCGAATGATATGAGACGTGGATCTGGTATGCTTTTAAAACCAGCTGATACCTTCGCTTGTGGAACGCAATTTATTGCTTCAGCATTAGTATAGTGAAGATTTTATAATTTCTTCAATTTCATCAACAGTTTTTGCAAAAATTAATTTTTGTCTTACTTCTGATGCGTTTTCGAATCCTTTTACATACCCAGAAATATGTTTTCTGCTTTCTATTAAACCTCTATCGCCAGATTCATTAAATGCTAATTTTGCGTGTTCAAGATATGTATTCAGTCGTAATTTTAAATTTATTTCTATGTTTTTATCTTTGTTCGTGGGTAAGTTTAAATCTCTTTTTATTTCGTGAAAAATAAATGGATTGCCAAATGTTGCACGTCCTATTGTTACTCCAATACATCCCAAATCGAGTGCTCTTTTTACGTCATCAGCTTTTTTCACATCGCCATTTCCCAGTACAGGAATTGATATATTTTTTGCAACATCTCCAATTACATTCCAATCAGCATATCCTGAATATCCCATTTTCAACGTTCTACCATGAACTATTAGTCCTTCTGCGCCGGCTTGTTGCAGCATTTGTGCGAAATCTTTTGCGATTACGTTATCATAACCAATACGCATTTTGACTGTGACAGGGTAATGTTTTTTTTCATAAAGTTTGAGGGAGTCTGAAATAGATGCTGTATATTCATTTCGTGCTTTTATCACCGATTTAACTATGTTTTCTGCAAGGTCGGGAGTTCTCATCAATGCGCAACCTGAACCATGTCCCGATACGCTTTTGCTAGGACAACCCATATTAATATCTACGCCGTCAAACCCTAGTGACAAAACATATTTTGTTGCTGAATAAAAATCGTCAGGATTGTTGCCGTAAATCTGAACTATAACAGGACGTTCTTTTTCGCTAAATTTTAAGATTGGATCTCGATACTTCGCCGAACGCAAAAGCCCAGTAGAATGAATAAATTCTGTGAACACTACATCCGCTCCCCATTCATGGCATATTTGGCGGAAAGAAGTGTCAGTCACGCCGTCCATGGCGCCAAGCGCGATGATAGGTTGTTGTAATTTTAACCAGTCCATAATTGATAAAAACAGGGTATTATAACATTATTTGATGTTGATTATAATTGAAAAGATGAAAAACAAACGATAAGGTATATAATATTATATTTAAGATATTCTTATGGATGGTGGTCTTAATGAAGTAAAAGGGGGATTTACTAAAAATAAAGAGATTAGTCCTCAAGAAAAATTAATTAGTGCAATTGAAAATAGTCGTGACGGTAAAAGTGGACGTGATGAAAGCGCTTTTAGAAATTTAACAGAATTTGCTGATAGTGCAAGAGATCTTATAACAGGGACTTTTGGCGGCATTCCTTTAACAGAAGAAATGAGGGAGGCTAGGCTTGGAAGTATTCGTTATAATATGGAAATGTTTAAAACTATGGCTAATATTGAAGATAATCCATTACAAACAAATGATAGTAAACCTTTTCATTTTTATGAGGTTGGAGGACATGTCTTTTATATTGATGAAAAAGGTGATATACAGTTTGTAAAAAAACAATTTGATACTCCTAGAATCGCTGGAAAAGGATTCTTTATGAATGCAATTATTAAATTAGGAGACAAATATGGACTTTCAAAAGAAGAAACAGCTCGTGTATATTTAAGATATTTTCCCTTGGATGTTAAGGACGGCAATGGTAATGTAAGAAGTGTAAAAGAGGACAGATCTTGATTAATTCAATAATTCTCTTATCGGTCTGAAGCTTTTTCTGTGAATGTCGGAGGGACCGAATATTTTCAGCATGTCGGAATGAAATTTTGTTCCATAGCCTTTGTGTTTATCAAAGCCGTATTCGGGGTATATTTTATGTAGGTCATGCATTAGTCTGTCTCTATGCTCTTTTGCTAGTATTGATGCGGCTGAAATTGAAGGGCAGAGTGCATCACCGTCAACTACGGTTTCTACATCCCATTCTATCCCTTGGAATACACCTAGTTCTGAAATTAGCTCTTTAATATTATTAAATTTACCATCGATTAGAATTCCTACTGAATTGATATTTTGTGCAGAATTAATAATGTCTTCTAGGCATGATAATATGCCAGTTTTTGTGGCTTCTAGTATGTTGATTTCGTCAATTATTTCGTGGCTTATGTCTGCTATGGTGTAAGTTTTTACGCATTCTTTTATCTCTTTATCCAAGATCTCACGTTTTTTGTGGTTAAGCTTTTTGGAATCATTTAAAAATTTTAATGCTGATATTGCATTTAACTTCTCAACATCTAATAAAACGGCTCCTATGGTGACTGGTCCAGCCCATGGGCCTCTTCCAGCTTCATCTACACCGATTATGTATTTGTATTTTTCTAGAAAAACTTTTTCTAACTGATTTATTGTCATGAACTATTCTGCCTGAAAACAAAAAATCCTGCAACTAGTGCAGGATTAAAAATCTCTTTCAAAAGATAAACTCATTGCTGAGTCTTATTTCTTTTTTTCGGCTGGTTTGACGTACAAAGCCTGTTTACCAACTCTACCTCTTAGGTAACCAAGTTTAGCTCTTCTGACTCTACCTTTTTTGATAATCTCGATTTTATCTACAGCAGGGGAGTGGATTGCAAGAATTTTCTCTACGAATACACCAGCATCGCTAAGTTTTCTTACAACTATTGTTGTTTCTATTCCGCCGTGTCTGTGTTCTGTTACGATACCTTCGAAAGCTTGGCTTCTTATACCCTTAGCTTCTTTTACTTTCGTAAACACCTTTACTGTATCTCCGACATTTATTGTTGGTAAGTCGGTCTTTATCTGTGAACTAGTGACTTTTGAAATTTGAACTGTATCCATGGCATTAAAAATAAGCATGACGATTATATATTAAAACTGGCAAAAATACAAAGCCGTTATATTCTAATTGGGTCACCTAGTACTGGTTCTGGTTTGAATATTTTTGCATCAATGAAGGCTCCAAACATACCAACGAAGTCCCTGACTATGTTTGTCCATACACCAGGATAGCTTTCCATGTCTGCTCGGATGCCGATGGTATCAATTCCCATTGATTTGCATAAAAAAACAGCTCTATTAATATGGAAATCTTGTGTAACGACAAAGAGTCTACTTTGTCCAAATATTACTTTGGCTCTATAGCACGAGTCATATGTCCTTCTACCTGCATAATCAGCAACTAGTTTGTATTCAGGAATACCTCTTTTCAAAAGGTAGTTTTTCATGACTTCTGGCTCGTTATAATTTTCTTGTCGGTTATCACCGCTTAATATTAATTTTGAAACTTTTCCCATCTTTAATAAATTATAACCTGTATCCAGGCGATCTTGAAGCATTTTGGAAGGACCTCCGTCAGAAGATATGCCAGCACCTAAAACTAAAGCTGTATAACGACTATCTACACTTTCTATGTCGCTAATATTTTTAACGAGATCTTTATATTTAGCATCATAGTATACATTGAGTATTGTAATGATAAAAAAAATCAATAAAGTGATAGCTAAACAAGCTAATAAAATTTTCTTTTTATGAATAATTATAAATTCTATTGTAAATCTAGAACAGGATTTTATCTTTCGTAAAATTTTTTTCAATACTTTCTTTATCCTACCTAAAGTAAGATATTTTCTTATATTATCAAGATTAACTTTTTTTAATTTCATAAAGGTATACTTTTTCTTTAGTTGCTGATTTTAAAGGTTCAATATCTCCAAATTGGAATGTATTTGATACTACCCTTATAGTATCGTATTTGCTTTCGTTTAGTCTATTCTGTATTTTATCCATTACCCAAGGCATAGTATACAAAAGATATACATTATATTTAGAAAAATCAGCTTTGAATAAATCCTTTCGAAGTATTACAGCGTTTTTGGATAATCCTAAACATTTTATTTTTATCCTTGACCACCATACTAATACGGGATTTAATTCATATCCAACTGCGTATGCTCCAGCTCTTGCAGCTGCTATTACCATTCTTCCGTCTCCAGAGCCTAGATCTATAACCTGGTCTCCTGGCTTTACTTCTGCAAATTCCATAATTTTTCTTAATCTTCTTCTAGACGTTGGTACATAAGGAAGGCCGAATTTGCTTTTCAATTTCATATTACTAATATCTATCCAGAATTGAGAAGTAATAAATATAGTGAGCAAAAGAAGAAGTAGAATATAAAAACTTAAAACGACTATTTGTAAAAAGGACATGATAATAAATAATAACAATCAAGTTTACAACAAATAATGGCTGAAAGGTATATTGTCTACACAAACGAATGGTAGAGTGGCTTGGTTAAGTATATAATAAATTTTATTAACAGGTTCAAACATGTTTGATACGATTCTAGTTTTATTTATATTAGCTTTTGTTTTCAATATTATTCCAGATGTTGCTCCGCCTACATCTCTTTTACTTAGCTTTTATTACATTCAAACAGATGCGAATATAATTGTATTAACTATTACTACAGTTATTGGTGCAATTCTTGGTAGAATGGCTTTATATGTAATAGTGCGTTATTTGGGAGCTAAATTTCTAGCAGATCATATTCACAATGGTTACGGAATATTAAGAAAAATTGTGCACAAAAATAATTTAATAACTACTGGTGTAATGGCTTTGTATAGCATTTCTCCATTGTCTACTGGTCCTGTTTTCATTCTTGCAGGGGCTGCAAAAATTAAATTTTGGCCCATTGCACTTGGTTTTATCTTGGGGCGTTGGATTCAATATTTTATTGTCGCGCTTACTGTATCAAAAGTTTATTCATCACTTGGTGATATTATTGGGCAGGGAGTCTTCAATCCTGTTTCAATCCTTTTGGGAATTATAGGGATTATTTGTTCAATTACTCTTACTTTTCTAGACTGGGAATGTCTCATAAATAATAAAAAAATAAAATTTCACAGAAATATTTTTAAATAGTCTGATATACTTTTTACCTTAATGAAATATAATATGAATTCTCATACAACAAAAACAACGCACAAGTCTGGAATTAGACTTGTTACACATAATATTCCCGACACACCATCTGTTTATATTAGTATCTTCGTTCATACTGGTTCAAGATTTGAAACAGCAGATAATGCTGGAATTGCACATTTTTTTGAACATATGGTATTCAAAGGAACTACCAAAAGACCTTCTCCTCACCAAATATTTTATGATCTTGAAATGATTGGTGCAGAAGCTAATGCTGTTACATCTCAGGAGTTTACGGCTTACTTTATTAAGGTTTTGAAACAAAATCTAGAATCTGGTTTTGAAATATTATCTGATGCTTTTTTACATAGTCTTTTTATTGAAGAAGAAGTTGATAAAGAAAGAGGCGTCATTAAAGAAGAAATAAAAATGTATGAAGATGATCCATCAGAATATGCGACAGATCAGCTTGTAGAAAATTTGTACCCGAATGATCAATACGGAAGAAATATTGCTGGAACTATAGATGGAATGAACAAATTGAATGGACAAATGATAAAAGACTTTTATAAATCTCATTATTTTGCTGAGAATACTGTAATTGTAGCTGCTGGAGACATAACCCATTCTCAGTTAGAAGAGTTAATTGATAGATATTTTTCTGAATATCCTCACGGTGAATATCATGAACCAGAGTTTACTCCTGAACCTTTCACCTCATCGGAGATGGTATACACGAAAGATGTTCAGCAGGCTCAATTGAGAATGGCAACATATTCTGTTCCGTTTTCTGATCCCGATAGGTATAAAATTAGTGTCGCTACATCTGTTTTGGGCTCTGGTGCTGGATCAAGATTGTTTATTGAAGTTAGAGAAAAACTTGGGCTAGCCTATAACATATACGCATATAACAATCATTGGTCTCAGTCTGGTTATGTTGCTATTGATGCTGGCTTAATGCCTGACAAAATTGAAACTGTAAAAAATATTGTCCTGAAAGAAATAAAAAATCTGTCTGATGGAGATTTTACCGATAATGATTTACATAGAGCAAAAGAATTATACAAAGCTTCATTACTTATGAATATGGATACTACGGATAGCTGGACATGGTTTCTGGGAAAATACGAATGTCTATATGGAAATATGTATACTATTGATGAGGTGATAAAAGGAATCGATGATGTTACGCGAGACGATATAATATCTGTAATGTCAAAATTAGCAGTTAGCAACTGGCATACTACTGTGGTGAAGGGGGGCTCGGAAAATTAAGAATTAAGAATTAAAAGTTCTGAGGAAAAGTATGTCATGCCACTTAGTGTTCTATAACGCTACGTTGTAAGAGTCCTCTGCGAAGAGGGGTGCCGATCTTGTCTTCAAAAAAGATCCCTCCCTCGGTGTAAAATAATCCGTCAAGATCCCTCATTTCATTCGGGATGATATCTTGTCAAACCATCCAACTATTTTTTATCCTTGAATATTTTTACAGCGAAGCGGACTAAAAAGAAAATTAGAACTCCTACAGCTATATTTCGAGAAAATAATAATAATTGACCAATAAGTTCTTTCTTCTGTATTAAGTTATAAAGTAGGGGATAAACCAACAGTGTTAAAGATGTAATTGATATAAGTATTATTAGAATTTTTTTTCTATCCTTCTTATGCTCGTCTTTTGATAGTAATGCGAGTAGGGGAATGAAAGTAATTATCCATATTATGTATTGTGGTGAAAAGACTTTATTGAAAAATAAAAAGATACTAATTAATGTTATGGAAAATAATACTATTATGTGAGTTATTTTTTCGTAAGAAAGTATGTGTTTTTTAAATCTTGTTAAAAAGTACCCGAAAAGAGCATAAATTGCCGCACAGCCAAGTCCTATTAATGGCAGAGATGTCTTTCCAATAGTTTCTGTATAATCATTGTTTATTTCAAGTGCACCATATTGAATTGTAACGTTTGTTTTGATAAAACCTGCTTTTTCAAGCAAAAATAATCCAGAGGCGTAAGTGCTTTCTATTTGGATATCTCTTTCAGTTTGGTATTTTAAAAAATCTTGGAACCTGCCACTCCCGGATAAAATAAATGGAATATTTATGAATAAAATAATAAGGAATATTAAGATGCTGATTATTATATTTGTCCATTTCGCTCTGAAAATTTCTGTCATTATTAACAATGGAATTATCAAGAAAGGGTATAGTTTCAAGAAACCAGCTAAGACTATTAATAATATAGCGATTATAAATATAATTCTTTTATTTTTATTTAAATATAGAATGTAAAGACCGACTCCAATTGCTGTTAATATTGCTGGAAAAATGTCGTATCGCGTAAAAACAAGTGTCCCCGTTAAAATTAAGCATAAAAGTGATATTAAGCTATATTTCGCTATTGTTTTTTTATCGATTGCTAATTTTAATAATAGCGAATTGCTAATTAAAAAATATATAATTATCCATAAACCAACTAATAAACAATAAAGGGAGGCAAAGATTGGGTTGCTGAAACCATTCGTGAAAGATAGTGGAAAAGTAATAAAATACGGTGCTAAAGGAGGGTATTCAATAAAAAAGTCTTTGTATGGTATTTGCCCGTGAGATATATAATCGTAAATTCGGAAATAAAGTGTTCTTTCCCATCCCCAAAGACCATTTCCAATATAATCTGGAATGGAGAGTATTGCGAAGATAAGAGATACTAAAAAAGTAATCAGAACTATTGTTTTTATATTAAATCCTAATTTGAATTTAAAATTATTTATAATTTTTGTCATATATACTAGAGAATATTAGAAAATACCAAAAAAATGTTATATACTCAATCCTGTGCGAGATTATGGGTTATCAATCAAAGATTACGATAGAGTTTTCCCCTCGAGTTTTGTAATGTTTGATTCCGTAATTCGTAATCCCAATCTTTAAATTGTATTTATTAAAAAAAATTATATGGCTACGGACAACAGAAATATTCCGTTAAACCTGATTAGGAATATCGGGATTATCGCTCATATTGACGCTGGTAAAACTACCACGACAGAGCGTATTCTTTATTATACAGGTAGAACTCACAAAATAGGTGAAGTGCATGAAGGTGCCGCAACTATGGACTGGATGGTTCAAGAACAGGAAAGAGGAATCACAATCACATCTGCAGCTACAACTGCTTTTTGGACATTAAATGGTGTTTTACATAGAATTAATATTATTGATACACCTGGACATGTTGATTTCACTGTTGAAGTAGAAAGATCTCTAAGAGTTTTGGATGGTGCTGTAGCATTACTTGATGGAAGTCAGGGTGTTGAAGCTCAAACTGAAACAGTATGGAGACAAGCTGATAAATACAATGTTCCTAGAATTATTTTCTGCAATAAGATTGATAAAGTTGGTGGAGATTTTTACTCATCACTTCAAAGTGTCAAAGACAGACTTGGGGTCAAAGTAGTTCCATTAATAATTCCTATTGGTCAGGAAGGTGACTTCAAAGGTATCATTGATTTAGTTCATATGAAGGCTATCGTTTATTTGGACGATATGGGCAAGGAATATGAATATCAAGAAATACCTGCTGAATACTTAGATAAAGCTAAAGAATATCGTGAAGCAATGATTGATGCTGTTGCAGAATACGATGAAGCTGTAATGGAGAAATTCCTTGGTGGTGAAGAATTAACTGAGGAAGAAATTAACAAGGCAATTAGAATGGGTACTATTCAGAATGCTATTTACCCAATGGTTGGAGGCTCAAGTTTGAAAAACAAAGGTGTTCAATTCTTACTAGACTGTGTATTGAGATATTTACCATCTCCATTGGATGTAAACGATGGAATAGTAAAAGGTATTAATCCAAAAGATGAGTCAGAAATAGAAAGACATGCATCTGATAAGGAACCCTTTTCTGGACTTGCATTTAAAGTTGCTACCGATCCTAATGTTGGTAAGTTAGTTTTCTTTAGAGTGTATAGTGGAGTTTTGAAATCTGGTACTTATGTCGAAAATTCAACAAAAGAAGAAAAAGAAAGAGTAAGTAGAGTCCTTTTGATGCATGCTAACCATAGAGAAGAAGTCTCAGAAGTTAGAGCTGGTGAAATTGCAGCATTGGTAGGGATGAAAACATTAGGAACTGGAGATACAATATGTGATCCAGAAAATCCAATTATTTTGGAAAATATTACTTTCCCAGAACCTGTTCTACAACAAGCTATTGAGCCTGCATCGAAAAATGATCAAGATAAACTAGGTAATGCAATTGGCAAACTTTTGGAAGAAGATCCTACATTAAGAATGCAAACAGATCCAGAAACAGGTCAAATGGTTATGTCAGGTATGGGTGAAGTTCATTTGGAAGTAATTGTGGATAGATTGAGAAGAGAATTTGGTGTAAGTGTAAATGTTGGAGCACCAATGGTCGCATTCAGAGAAACTATTTCTGCTGTTGCAGAAGCAGAAGGTAAATATATCAAACAGTCTGGTGGTAGAGGTCAATACGGTCACTGTTGGATTAGAGTTGAACCTTTGGAAAGAGGTGCTGGATTCGTATTTGTTAATGAAGTAAAAGGTGGATCAATTCCAAATAATTATATTCCTTCAATTGAAAAAGGTATTAGAAAAACCTTGGAAAGTGGAGTAATGGCTGGTTACCCAATTCAGGATATTAAAGCCGTTGTTTACGATGGTTCTTATCACGAAGTTGATTCTTCTGATGCCGCATTTCAGGCTGCAGGATCTATTGGCTTCAAAGAAGCTATGCGAAATGCAAGACCAGTAATACTTGAACCTATTATGGCAGTTGAAACAGTTGTTCCTGAAGAATACTTTGGTACAGTTACAGGTATGGTTAACTCCAAGAGAGGTATGATTCTTGGTACTGATCAAAGAGGTAATGCTAAAGTTATTCACTCAGAAATTCCACTAGCAAATCTATTCGGTTTTGCTCTTGAAATAAGAAGTGCAACACAGGGTAGAGCAACTCCTTCAATGGAATTCAAAAAGTATGAAATAGTTCCTGCAAATATTGCAGAAGGTATTGCTAAGAAAACAAAATAAAATTTCTTGGAATTATGGGACTCGTAAATGAGTCCCTTTTTTTTTAAAATCTTTGGAGACTTTACAGAAAATAAAAAATAATCATATTATTAAGAAGAAGGGGATCGTTATTATTTCTTTTACTATAATTTTCTTTAAATTATAGTTTACAAATAGTTATTATGTTATTTATTTAAAATTTAATAAAAACTGCTCAGTCAAATGCTACTGGAATCAAAAAACCTCATTGATAGCACGAAAAGCTATCGCCGAAGATAGATGCTATATATATCTTATCTATTTACTTACACCATGCTTTGCTTTACTATGTGAGGTATAGAGTGTTGAAATGTTTTTAAAAAAATCGAAAAGAAAAATAAAAATTACTGGGCATCACTATCGTGTACTATCCCTGTTATCGTCATTTCTTGTAATATTAATATTTAATCTTATTGTTGCCCCATTGCTGGGGTTAAGTTTTACAAAGGCAAGTGCTGCTACATATATTGATACAGCTAGGCTTGTCGATTTGGCAAACCAAAGTAGATCTGATAATGGTCTTGGTTATGTAAAAGTTGATCAAAGACTTATTAATGCTGCTACGAATAAAGCTATAGACATGTTCAAGAAACAGTACTGGTCTCATTATGGTCCTACAGGTGAAACTCCATGGCAGTTTATAAATGATTCAGGTTATACCTACACATTTGCTGGAGAAAACTTAGCCAAAGATTTCACAAGTGCTGATTCAGTTCATACTGCTTGGATGAATAGTAGTGGACATCGAGCTAATTTGCTTAAACCTGAATATTTAAACATCGGTATTGCAGCGGTTAGTGGTAAACAAATTTGTGACGGTTTATATCCTAACTTTCAGGACAATACTCTCAAAACATGCTTGGATACTACTATTGTTGTTCAAATGTTTGGAGATCCTTCTGCTGATATTAATACTGCACCAACAACAATAAAAAATAATGTTTCATCAAATAATAAAGTACAAAATAATGGTACGGATGATGTTGTGCGGCCTCAAATAACAGAGCCTTTGAATAATGTTTATATTAATAGTAATGCAATTGATATAAAAGGAACCGCACCGGAAAACAATGAAGTCACCGTCTATGATGGCGATACCAAAGTGGGGACGATAACAGCTGATGGAGGTGCCTTTGATATGAAAGAAGTTGTTTTCGATGATGGTCAACATACTATTAGTGCTACTTCAAAAACTTTGACGGGAGCTGTTTCAAAATCGTCAGACCCTGTGAATATTACTGTTGATACTATCAAACCTGTCTTACTTCACGATACTGCAAAAATAATTAAAAATGAAGATGGTTCATATAATATTCAAATACAAGCATCTGATGATACTGTTAGTATTACAGCTAGTTCAGGTGTAAATGGTATCGACTTGCAGAAACAAGGTAATGTCTTTGCTGGAGATCTTTTCGTCTCTTCTGGGAATGTTGGAGTCGCTTTATCGGCGTATGATAGATCTGGTAATAAAGCAATTGATATTGTTGCATTACCTGATATTTATTTGGATTCTCAATCTACGGCAAATACATTCCTAGGGTTAACTAATAAAAGTATTAAGCAAGTTGTTAATATTTCTTTTGCCTTAATACTTCTTGCCTTCTTTATATTTGAGGTAATATTCATATTTTTCAAAGAAAGTAAGGCAGGTAAAAATCCACTAGATCCTAAATTAAATCAATATAAATATTTATCAATTCATCATACAGTTCCTATAGCTGTTGTTTTGGTTGCATTAGTATTAACTGTTTCAGGAAATATAATATGATAACAATTAGACAAAAAATAATTAATGAATATTTTGATATTAGGTCGTTGATATATACACTTTTAATATTTACCTCTTTGCTTTTTTTAATAAACGTGAAGCAGATGGGGGCTGATGGAGTAGTGTACATACTTATTTTAATAGGATTGATACTTGTTTCAATTTCAGAATTTCTTTTTTCTATTAAACTTTATTCGTCGGTTTATCATAAGCAACATGAACTAAGGACTGTCTTTAAAAGAATCCGAAAACATCATATGTACAATATTATATTGATGCCTGTCGTACAATATACTATTTGTGCAGCAATTATTTACTTTGGAAATGATATTATTCTAAATACAATTTCGGTTATAGTTACTTCTATAATGACTTATTTTACATTTTATTGTTATAGAAATATTTATACTTCGTATTTGAAAACTGAAGCTTATATAGATTCTTTTTTTGATTCGTCTAGATATTTATCTTTTGCTTTTATTTCGTATTTAGCGCTTCTATTGCAAAATATTTATGCATATCCAAGATCGTTAACCGCTGCTATTTTGGGGCTTATACAATTTGTGTATTTAATTTCTTCGCTATGGAGAAAAGAAAAATTAAATTTTATAAATACATTCATCTCGATAACTGTATCTATATTACTAAGCGGATATGTATATTTAAGTCTGATTTTATTTCAAGAACAAAAAACAATTGCATTATTACTTATAACTTCGCAGGTCGTACTATGGGATTATGTTATTACTAGTATTTTTATGAAGTGGGTAGAAAAAAAGATATCTGTGCTTGTTATTCTTGAATATATTCTTGTTGCTATGATTGCGTTGACCCTGCTTTACTTTTCTAAATAATCATATACTAAAAATCTACGCTTTCACGTAGATTTGTGGTTGGTTAGAAGCTTTTTTACTATATAGATAGTATCAGTTTTTTATATGTGCCGTCAAACTGTAAAATAGTATATATAGTGATTGATTACCGATGTCCTATAGAATTATTTAACATTATCTATATAGTATCAGTGCTTTTTTTTTGAGCCTTTTAACTTAATGAATAATCTTTTTGATAATTCGAGTACATCAACGAAAACGCCCATGCTTGCTTTAGTTCTCACATCTTCGACTAAATCTGCTATTGCTTGTATCTGTTCTGATACACTAGTTGCTGTTTTTAAGACGATTGATATATCTCTTAGTATTTTTATAAAATAAAAAAAGACTCCACTTAATCCTATAAATATCATAATCCAAAAAACAACCCAAAAGATTGTCCAAAAAATATCCATAGCTTTAATTTGATAAATATTGCATATATAAATGTAACCTTTATATAATATATTGTAAATAGTAGGTGAAATTTTTTACAATCCTTTTAGAATATTTTTTTATGTTTTCTGAAAAGTTTGTATATTTTGAAGCTGATAAAAAGCCAAACTACAAACAAATGTTAATTCAATCATTAATACTTAACTCGTTAATGTTAATGACTATTGGGGCTGGTATGTCTGCTGGAGGTAAAGCAGTTCTTAAGCAACGTTTTCGTTTGCCGGATGCAAATTTTAGTGAAGAAGATTTTTTGAGTTCACATCCAGAATATCATGGACTATCACATGTGGAATTAAAATCGTTAATTCGGCATTATGGTATAAAAAATAAGAAAAGATATGATATCCGAAGTGAATTAGATCCTCAATTCAGAGCTGGTATGTTTAAACTTGAAGTTGCTCATTTATTTCATAAAAATTTATGTCTTGATATTTTATCTTCTCGTGAAATGTATAATAATCCCGGGATAGCTCTATTATTAACGGTTGCTCAGCACAATGATAATTTATACGGTGGTCCTTTTTTCCCTTGGCCTTTTTATGAAAAGTTTGATGTCGAAAATCGAGGAGGAGTAGATCATTCAGTAAGAAAAAACTTTTTAGCTGTGAATCATCTACAACAGAAATATTTAAAAAGGCTAGCTAGTCTATACAAAGGACATATAGATGATTGGTATTATCTTCCACCAAAATGGAATATTGATTCGACGTGGGAGAATTATGGTAAATCTGTGCAAAATAATAATATTGGATTTGGAATGAGATTTGCTAGGCATGATGAAATGGAGAAGGGGATTTCTACTGTCTTAGTTCCTATACATGCTCTAGATGGTTTGTTTTATCGTCGGACTCACAGAAAATCTATATATATTTATCCAGAAAGAGGATATGAAACATATTCTAATAGATTTCACGGTCTTCAACTTCCTCCTGAAGATATCTTTTTCGGATTAATACAATCAGAATTTTATAGAAATAAAGCAGGAAAGACCTATGAAAAGAAATTAACTAAGTGGTAAAAAAGACACCTTTCGGTGTCCTCTTTAAATTTGTTTGTTAATTTATTTGTTAATTTATTTGACTGCTTCGTATACAGCATCAAATGCTTTCATGTCGTTTGTTGCAAGATCTGCAAGAACCTTTCGGTCCAATAAAACATTCTTAACCTTCAAAGCTTGAATAAATTTAGAATAACTCATTCTTTCTCCAAGAGCTGCATTAATTCTAATTATCCATATTTCTCTTAACTGTCCTTTCTTTTTTCTTCTGCCATTGAAGGCATATTGACCAGCATGATGAAATGCTTCATGTGCAACACTTACTACCTTGCTTCTTTTCATTCTATAGCCTTTGACGGCCTTCAGTAGCTTCTTATGAGCTTTTCTTTTTGTTACGCCTCTTTTTACTCTCATTTTTATATATTTAAAATAGCTTAATAAATTACTTAGACATTTGTGCTTTGAGCATTCTCGTTTGAGAATTACTTTTCAATACACGTCTCAAGCTTTTTCTCTGATGAACCTTAGTTTTTTTCTTCATTCTAAGGTGGTTCCATTGGGATATCCCATGTTTTAATTTGCCGGTTGCTGTGAGCTTAAATCTCTTTATTGCGGCTTTTCTTGTTTTAACTTTCATAATAATAATTCAAATCAATCTAAATCTTTTGGTGTCACCAAAGCTGTAAAAGCATCCAGATTATACCAAAAATACGGAAAAATGCACTAGTTGCCCGATCAGGCCTCGTCGTCCACAACTGGCCTTGTTCTTTTTGTCTTCAAAGGTTTGACAGTGGCTGTTATGGAATGTCCTTCTTGCTTTACAGCACCTTCTAATTCGCCATATTCGTATATATCGTCAAGCACTCTTGTCATAACATTTCTGCTATTTTCAATCTTTATTCTACCTGGTGTTCTAACAGTAATTTTAACAAGATGTTTCTCAATTAGAAATTCTTTTATTCTTTTTGTTTTATGATCTCTATCGTTGTCTCCAATAAGAGCTCCCAAACGAATTTCCTTCATTTGTGTCTTCGCCGTTGTTTGCTTGGATTTTTTGGAGTAGTCATATTTAAATTTAGACCAAGAAATTATTTTGCAAACTGGCGGTACAGCTGATGGGGCAACTTCTACTAAGTCCATTTCTGCCTCCCTTGCCATCTGCATAGCCTTATCCAAAGGAACTACCCCTGCAGGTTCTCCTTCGGCGTCAACTAATCTAACTTCTTTTGCTGTTATAGCTTCGTTTCTTCTATATTTAGAAGCTAACGGATCCACGATTTGTCTTTTTGGTTTCAAATTTATGTAATAATATTAAATAACAGCTAATAATACCATATGTAAAGGCTCCCTTTCAATAAAATCAGTAAGGATGCTTGTTATTGTATTTTCTATGGTATAATCGTTTTGATAATATTTTATCAGAACAAAAATTGGAAAAAGGTAATCCTGAAGTGCTATCAAGATTGACAGGCAAAAAAATTGGTGATGTATATTTTGCTGACATTGCGGATATTCATACTTTTTTATCTTCGACCGGAGATTGTAGAGATAGTTTGGTCATAAATAAATATAAAGATGTTCTCGTAAAACACGAAGACGAGATTGTTTATTTGATGACACATGAAATCGGTAAACCAATTAGTCAATGCAGAGAAGAAATACACGAAAGTATTGAGTATTTAAATGCTCATGAGTATGATAACGTTTCAGAAGATAAACTGGAAAGTGCTTTAATTTTAGGCTCTATTTCGAATCCTGTATTTCAACTCACTATTAGTTTATGTAAGAATCTCAATTTATATAAAAAAATAGTATTTAAATCTTCTTCAAAAACAGCTACCACTACAACATATATATTCAAAAAATTAGTCCAAGATCCAGAAATACTAGAAAGAGTACTGGTAGTTTCTTTGTCAAAATTGACGTTGGATGATTTATTAGGAAAGCATAAATTTGATATCATTTACAAATATTCAAGAGGTGGCGTCTATAATAGTGGCTCTCAAATAGTAGATTATAGCGAAAAAGATAGGGTGTTATTTTTTAGCGAAGAAGGAGATGTTGATATTGCTTCGGGTCAAATTGTTGAAAATATATTTGATTTTGAAAAATTTAATAAATCCAAGATACAGCATATATTTGTACAAAATGATTCATTTTATGCTTTTTATAAGAGGCTGGTATTTAAGATTGAAAATAATTTAAAGGCAGGTAAGGCAGACGATCCCTCAGTAAATTTTTCTGATACTTTTAAAAGATATAAAAGACAAGATTTAAAGGAATTATTATTAGAAATGGTATCTTTTGGTGCTGATATTCTAACGGGTAGTATTGGAGATGAAATAAATTCACCAATATTGATTAAATTTAATCCAAGTCTAGAAAAATACTACAAAAAAAATATATGGGCTCCAATAATTTTTATTATTCCATATAAGGATCTTTCGGAATTGTCTAAATTAATAGAACCTTTTCATGAATTAACTCCTATTTACTATATAAATGAAGAGGGAAAAAACGCAATAAACAATATTATTCAGAAGTGATAAGACATTAATTAACCTAATAATTAGTCTCCGTAAAATAATGTGTATTTTACTTTATTAACGTTAATTTCTGCTGTGTTTGTATCAGTTGATACTGTAAGTATAATTTTCCCTCCTGATTTGGTATATGCAATGTTGTAATTCTTTCCAACGTTCTTGGTATTACAATTGTTGGCCGACCATCCGTCTTTTACTAATTCTTCGGAAATATTAACTTGGAGGCTTTCAAGTGCGTTCAATTCTGGTGTTTCAATCATCATGCCAGATATATTTGTTTCATTATTGCAATCGCTCCATTTGAAGGTGGCCTGGCTTGGATCTGTCCATTGGGTTATTTTTTTCAAACTTTCTATAGGAATTGAAATAGGGGATATAGTAGTCGAAATATTTTTTGTCGGGGCTATTGTTGATGGTGAAATACTGTTTGTTATCTCTATTGTTTTTTCCATTATTTTTGTGGTGGTTACATTCAAGTAGCTGGCAGAGGTCTTTGTTTCGATAACTGTTGTCTTATTCAGATTAACAACGTTAAATGTTGCTAATGCCGCAATAATAGCTAAAACACCTATTAATAAAGATAGTGAAATTATAATACCTAGTTTAATAAGTTTCATATAGTTTATATTTTATGTCTTATTATACCATTGGAATTGGATTGGTGGCTTATTAAAAAGGGAAGGCGTTAACCTTCCCGTATAAATTTATTCTGCGGTATCAGGTTCTTTAGCTTCTTGTTGTTCTGGTGCTTCTTCAGGCTTTTTAGCATCATTGGCTTTTTGAAGCATTTCGAGATTCTTATCCTTCATTTCTTGGCTTTTTGCACGTATATCGTCAAGTAGTGCTACAGAGTCTGCTAGAACTTTTTCGGCTTCTTCCCTTTTATCACTTAGACTTTTTTTATCCTCTTCTGATAATAATGTGACATGTTCATCAATAATCTTTCTGGATTCATTAATTTGCTGCTCAAGGTCATTCTTAGCCTCTGCAAGGTCTTTCTTAGTCTTATCTTCAGTAGCATGCATTTCTGCATCTTTTATTAATTTATCGACTTCTTCATCGCTTAAATTGCTAGATGCATGGATGGTAATATCTTTTGTCTTATTATTTTTTTTATCCTTTGCTGTAACCTTCAAAATACCGTTAGCATCAATGTCAAAAGTTACTTCAATTTGAGGAACTCCTCTTGGTGCAGAATCGATTCCTTCCAATGTAAATGTACCTAATATTTTATTATCTTCAAACATTGGTCTTTCTCCCTGAGCTATTCTGATATCGACAGCTGGCTGGTTGTTCGCGGCTGTTGTGAATACTTGTGATTTTGATACTGGAATTGTTGTATTTCTTTCAATCATCTTCGTTAAAATTTTTCCCTCAGTTTCCAATCCTATTGATAAAGGAATTACATCAAGAAGTGTTATGTCATGAACATCGCCAGTAATAACTCCGCCTTGAATTGCTGCACCTACAGCTACAACTTCATCAGGATTTACAGATAGATTTGGCTCTTTACCGAAGAAATCTTTAACAACCTGAATTACTTTTGGCATTCTTGTCATACCCCCAACCATTACTATTTCGTTAATCTCAGATGAACTTTTTCCAGAATCTTTTAATGCTTTCTTTACTGGTTCCAGAGTTTCTTTTATTAAAGGCTCAACTAATTCCTCCAATTTAGCTCTAGTCATATTGATATTCAGGTGTTTTGGTCCTGATGTATCTGCTGTAATGTATGGAAGGTTAATTACTGTTTGTGAAACTGAAGATAACTCAATTTTTGCTTTTTCTCCAGCTTCTTTCAATCTCTGAAGTGCGGATGTATCTTCTCTTAGGTCAATGCTATTTGTCTTTTTGAATTCGTCAGCCAAATAATTGATTATTACTTGGTCGAAATCATCTCCTCCTAAATGAGTGTCACCATTTGTTGCGAGGACTTCAAATATTCCATCACCTATATCTAGAATTGTAATATCAAAAGTACCACCTCCCAGGTCGTATACTGCAATAATTTCGTTCTTCTTTTTGTCCAATCCATAAGCTAGGGATGCTGCTGTAGGTTCGTTTATTATTCTTTCTACTTCCAAACCTGCGATCTTTCCTGCATTTTTTGTAGCTTGTCTTTGACTATCATCAAAATATGCTGGTACTGTTATGACAGCCTTGTCTACCTTCTCACCTAAATATGCCTCTGCATCTGCCTTTAATTTAGCTAAAACCATTGCTGAAATTGCTTCTGGTGCCATCCATTCTTCACCGAATTTAACTTCTATACCATCCGTTTTAGATTTTCTAACTTCATAAGGCACTAATTTGATGTCTCTTTGAACATCTGGATCTGTGAAAGTTCTACCAATAAATCTTTTTATAGAAAAAAAAGTATTTGTAGGATTCAAAACAGATTGATTTTTCGCACTCGCTCCTACAGCACGGCTACCATCTGCAACCAAAGCTATTACAGAAGGAGTTGTGTTAGCACCTTCTCTGTTTGGTATAACTTGTGGCCCTGTGGCTGACATATATGCCATAGCACTGTTTGTGGTTCCAAGGTCAATTCCTATTATTCTTCCCATAGTATTAATTTAAAATATAATAAATTTTCAGTTTTGATTAATCAAAACTGATGATTGAATCATTAGCAGAGTTTAGACCAGTATGCTAAAATTTGCAAGCCCCAGAGGTGTTTGCTAATTGCTAGTTATCAAGAAAATCCACGTATTCTCGATTTGATTCAAGAATTAAAATCAAAAGGAATAAAAACAGCTGTTTGTACAAATAATTTTAAAGATCGTCTTCAGGGGCTGGTTGAAGAATTTAATTTGAATGATCGTTTTGATATTATTATTTCATCATATGAAGAGGGGATTACTAAGCCGGATGAGAGAATCTTTAGAAGACTAGTAGAAAGTTTAAATTTAAAACCAGAAGAAATATTAATAAGTGATGACCGTGAGGTTAATATTGATATGCTGAAACAAATTGGATTTGAAGCTTTTTTGTTCACCAATCTTGATGATTTTTTTTAATATAGTTTCAAAAAAGGTATAAAAAAAGGAGCCTGAGGCTCCTTTTTAAAAAATGATTACTTGGTTGTAGTGTCTTCTTTCTTTTCTTTTGTACTTTCGGCAGGTGTGAATTCAGCAGCTTCTGCTGGTTTTTCTTCCTCAACCTTCTTATGTGTAATTGTTACAATGATTTGTGATAGAAGATTCTCATCATCTGTTGCGAATTTTACGCCTTCAGGTAACTTAATATCTTCTAATTTGATACCTTCGCCGACTTTTAGTTCTTCAATATCGACAATGATTTGTTGAGGAATATGTGTTGGTAGGGCTATTATTTCGACTTCATCTACATTTGTGACAATGATCCCACCATCTTCTTTAACTCCCTTGCTTGTTTCCTGATTGATATACTCAATTGGTACTACTGCATTTATTTCTTCTTTAAGATTTACTTCTCTTAGTGTTGTATGGATTGGTTTTCTAGTTGCAGGATCCAACTGAACATGATCTATTAAAACATTATATATTTTCTCATCTAATTCAACTTTCACAATTCCAGTATGTCCTTTTTCGTGATAATTCTTTAGGAATTCATCAATAGGGATTTGTACTGAAATATTAGTATCTTTGTCATAAATGACAGCTGGAATCATGCCATTCAATCTCAAGTTTTTATTCTTTTTTCCGAGTATATCTCTTTTCTTTACTTTCATATTATTAATTATTAACTTAACGTATCTATTCTAATTCAGAATTTACTAATATTCCTCCCGAATAGTTATATATCAGATGGATTTTATCACCTAAGATGTAAATTTCAAAGTTTATGGCCAATAAATATTATAATTTAATTATTATTCACTTTATTGATTACTTAAAAACTTTTGCTCAAATTTAAGTAATTGTTGTTTTAAATTAATGCCGTATTTATAACCTCCAATTTTCCCATTTGATCCGACCACTCTATGACATGGAATAACTAATGGCAGTGGATTCTTACCACATGCATTAGCAACTGCTCTGACAGCTTTTTCGCAATTCAAACTCTTTGCTATTTCTTTATAAGATTTAGTCTTTCCATATTCAATTTCAAATATTGTAATCCAGACCTTCTTTTGAAACCCAGTACCCGATATAAAATTAGGATAATCAAAGTTATGCCTTATTCCTGAGGCGTATTCGTGTAATTGGTCTTTATACATTGGAAAATCATTGGAAATCAACTCAATAAATTCGTTAATATTCTCAATATCTTGCATATGTAATATTATTTGTTTTTTATGAATAAAACTAAAGCAATTACTGTAAAATTAATTAACATTAAAACAATAGTTGGAACAATAATGTATTTAAATGTATTGCTTTTTAAAAAATTACTCAATTATTCTTGTGGGATCACCCATTAATAAAACATGAGGAAGTATTATGGAAGACATGGCTTGTGAATCTTTCCTTTTTATCTTGTTATACCAATCTTTTTCTGAAATTACAGTATAAAAAATATCTTTTTTAAGATCGTCTTCCGCGTTTTTTACAATTGCTTCCAAAATTCTTTCGTCAGGTTCACCAATTACAATTAAATCTAAATCGTTTTCGCTAGACTCGGATAAAGTCAAAAAAGTATATGTTAGCAATATAAATGAAATATTTCCTAATTGTTTTTTGTTCTTTAAAATTTGAGCACCTAGTCCGTATTCTTTGTGCCACATCGCTCGTATTTCAGTATATGCATAATAATTAGGATTTATTGAATAACAAATTCTGTTGGATTCTCTTTGAGATTTCAATAATCCTGCCTTCTCCATGTTAATAAGTTCACGTCTAACAGCATTTACTTCATCCTTCAGTATTCTGACTAACTCCCTAATATGGTAGCTATCTCTGGGGTGAAATATAAATTGCTTTATAATTTTTACCCTAACTTTGGATGATATAAATTTATTAATCGTCATATAATGTTTTTTAAAAATCTAATTGTGTTATACAGTTAACGTAATGTTTCAAGTAATATTTCTTATTTTCAAAATCGTGCGTTATTACTATTACGTCAATTTGCCAATCGTTTCGAATATCAAATTTAAGTAACCAGTGTTGACAGCTACGTATCAACTTTCTTTTTTTTGATCTGGTTATTGAAGTATCGCCTGTGCCAAAAGTAAGACTATTCCTTCCTTTTACTTCAATAAAAGTAATTACATCGTCTTTTTTGGCTATAATATCGATTTCTCCAAACCGTTTCGAAAAAAAGTTGGTTGCAATAATTAAGTATCCTTTTTTTAACAAAAAACCTTGGGCTATGGCTTCAAATTTATTTCCCTTTTTATGGTTATTTCCATTTAAAGTATGTGTTTTTTGCTGGTCTGTAGTGTTATCCATCATTTCGACACCTAATGAAATAATTTAAGTATTTCAGTGTCAGACAACATTATACATCAATTTTTTACTTTAACCAAATACAAAGAATACTTTTTTAATTTAGTTGTATTATTTACAATACTTTTTTATAGTAGTACATGGCGTTATATAAATATAAAAAAAGAAAATCAAAGATTATTCCTCCAAAGAACGTGAAAAAACCGTTTTATTTACCTTTGGCTTTCTTTTCGGCTGGACTTTTTCTACTTGCCTATGTCGGATTTCCATATTTAAGCTTTTATACTGCTCAATTTTTCAAAGTAGATAATTATTCGAAAGAATTATTATCACCAGCGGATACTTTTTCTGTTTATGCCGCAGATAATAAAGATGCTAACAATGATTACAATAAAAACTTAGCTGCTAATATTGCTGAATTAGATAAGGAAATTAAATCCAGTTCTTCTCTGGTAGAAAATTTAACTGGAATTACAGGTAAGATGTATATAACTATAGATAAACTAGGTCTAAAAAAAATACCTATAGTTATTAATACAAACAGTGACAACGAATCTTCATACAATCCAACTCTCTCGGGAGCTATTGCTCATTTTAAGGGAACTTCATTACCTGGGCATTCTGGAAAAACATTTCTTTACGGTCATAGTGCAAGAGGTATTTTCACAGGAGGGGCTAGAACATTTAGCACTGGAATATTTACGGATATTGATAAATTAAATCTGGGGGATGAATTTACCATAGATTTTCAAGATAAAACATATAAGTATAGTGTTTATCGTGTTAAACTCGTGAATGTAGACGATGTGTCTGCTATATACGGAGAAAAGAGAAGCTCAGTTAGTCTTATGACATGCAAACCTGACGGAATAGGTTCGCAGAGACTAATTGTTGAAGCATATGAAGAATAATCTTTTTTAGTATAAAATCCTATTATCCTTGAATTCATCTTAATGTTAAAAAAGTTTTTTTCAAAACATGATATATATCTTTCTGGATTGCTAGTGGCTTTATTGCTTCTTGGTCTTTTTACGCTATATTCCACAACAAGTGGTACAGGAGCAGAAAACGAATCCTATTTTATTAAACAAACAGTTTATGCCTCCATTGGAATATTTTTTTATGTAATTATTAGTTTTGCAAGGCTTGATTGGTTAAAGGAAAAATGGTTCCAGATCTTGATGTATGTAGTTTTAGTAATTCTATTAGTTGCAGTGCTACTTTTCACTGCAAAAGTAAAAGGAGCCTCCAGGTGGTTTGTAATGCCAATTCCGTTTTTCGGCAGTATTAATATACAGCCAGCAGATATTGCAAAATTAATTGTGATAATAAACGGAGCTTTCATTCTTACTCAATGGAAAAAATTATCAATTAGATTTAAATCTTCAATTCTAAAAAATGAATTAACACCATATTTATTATTCTTATTACCAATCTTGGTTTTAATCCTTATACAACCTGCATTAGGAACTACTATTATCGTATCGTTATGTTTACTTTTTATGTTTTATTTCTCCCGAAAAACTAAAAATCAAATATTGGGTTATTTTGCTGTCTTTTTCATAGTTCTATTTTTTTGGATATTTTTGAAAGATCAACGTATTTCAGTAAAACTTATTATTAGTTTTATAGTTTCTTTCTTATCAATAATTTTATTATTCAAAAAGTCATCGAAAGTAATACTTACGCTAGTTTTTGTCTTTAGTTCTCTTTTTGTCTTCATGATCGGAAGACCAGAAAGCATAAATTTATTAGGTGAATATCAGAAAGATAGGGTAGACTGCTGGATTTTACCCGAAAAAGATCCTACTGGAAAGTGTTTTCAACAAATTCAAGCGAAAATAGCAATTGGTTCAGGTGAATTATTTGGTAGAGGTTTTTCTCAGGGACTGCAAGTTCAAAGGCAAAGTCTTCCAGAATTCCAAAATGATTTTATATACGCAGCCTTTGCTGAGCAATATGGATTTATTGGAACTCTTGTAATATTGGCTATGTTCTTTTTATTTATTTCAGAAATATTTCGTCTTTCTACATATCAAAAAAGCGAGTTTTCAAGAATAGTAATTTTGGGTATAGGTATGATGTTTCTCCTGCAAGTCTTTATCAACATTTCTATGAATAATGGTTTATTACCTACGACGGGAATTTCTCTACCTTTTATGAGCTATGGTGGTAGCTTTATGTGGATATCGCTTGTAGGTGTAGGTATTGTTCAGAATTTATCACATAGTAAAATCCTATCCGAAAGTGAAGATGCAAAATATTCTAAATGGGATGAAGATGAATATATTGATTGAACTTACTTTTTTCTACTTAATAAAGACATTAAATCAGCACTATTATTAACCTTTTCTAGTGTTATATGAAAGTCAATTAAGTCGTCCATCGATACTACTGGACCGCCAAGTTTATCTAATTCAGTTTCTCTCAAATCAGATGCATATTGCTGCATTGTGAAACCGGCTGAATTATAACTAAATGTTATGAAGTGTCCGTTTTTACATGAAGAGCAATTAATATGAAGAACAATTATATCTGATGTCCTTCGAATTATTTTTATATTTTCTGAAGACCTTTTCGCACCACAAATATTACAGAAGTTACCCCACTGAGTTAAAACTGCATTTATTATATTATTGTCTTCGGCTTGATTGTCTTTAGGCATTATTATTTTTCTTGCGTGCTATAATTTTATCAAGAAATATAAAAATTAGCAAAACTAATAAACAGCTGCTAAGAATTAGAAATGTTATTTGAAGTCCTGATAGCAAAATTGCAGCCAACCCTGCGATAAAAGTACATATGTATTCTACAAACGCCACGCGTCTTTTCCCATAACCTAATGACATTAATCTATGATGAAGATGAGTTGTGTCGGATACATTTAATATGCTGAAAAAATCTTTAGGTGTTTTTGGTTTTATCCTTTTCAATCTGCCAAATAGTACCCACAAAAAGTCAACGAGAGGGAATACAATTATTAATATAGCTATGGGAAGTTTAACTTGGCTTGTTATAGCTAATATACCAATTAAGAAACCAGATATTTGTCCACCGTAGCTATTAAAAATTTTTGCTGGATAAAAATTATATTTTAATAAACCTAAATTACTGCCTAGTAATAATGCTGATAGTACTGCAGAACTTGTATTATCATCTCTAATACTTACCAATAATATTATTAACGATGCTATAGAAACATTACCGTTTAATACACCATCGACACCATCATTCCAATTTATTGCATTAATAACTATCATCAGCCAGAAAAAAGTTATTACTATACTGAGTAAACTGAAACTTACGTTATTGCTAAAAATTTCAAACGCTACTCGGCCTCTATCAAAATTAAGAAATGTGTCAGTGAATGGATTATTAGCTTCCGTAATATTAATTCCCGCAAATATTACAAAGAATGAGCAGAAGGAAAGTAGTAAAAATTGAAGCTTGCCAGAAAGATTATATATATCATCAAATATTCCAAATATAGTTAGTAATAATAGCGAAATAAAAATTGCCGCTATTTGTAAATCAATTCGTAGAAAAATAGGTGTTACTACAAATATTGGTAATATTATTGGCAGGAAACCAAGTTTTGGGATTATCCCCTTGTGTATATGTGTAGTGTAACCTCGCTCTTTTTCATCACGTAGATGCTGAGGTTTGGATACTGCTCCGATTTTATGAGCTAACTTCATTATTAGTGGAGTCACTATAATGGCAAATGTAAAACTAAGTAATACAATTGGAATATAGTTTATATACTTTTGAAGATCTCCCATAATAGCCAAAGTGTACAAATAAAAAAATGATAGTTGATTATAGACCTTTTATAGTAGTTGGAAAACCACCATAAAAGGCCGTTGTCTTTATATAGCAAGATTTATTTAATTGATTCAAATCAACTCAGCTTTTATTCTTCTCACACCTGCACTTGAAGATTCTTCTTTAGTAATTTTGAATTTGCCAAATTTCTTTATCTCACTTGTGTTTTTTACGTGAGGGCCTCCGCATATTTCAAATGAGAAGACATATTCGTCTTTGAAATTATTTTCAACATCTCTGTCTGATTCAATTGCTTTGTTTATACCTATTGTATATTTTTGTGAACTAGCATGTTTTACCTGATCAAATGTTTTCCAAAATTTATAAACATTTACTTTATCACCATATTTCTCACGGAATTCTCCCTCAGCACCAAGTTTAAATGCTTCGTCTGTGTCATATTCTTTTAATTCTTGTTCCAGTTCTAGGTCGATTTGCTGATTTACAAGTTCTTCAATTTTCTGAATTTCTTCAGGTGTCACTTTTTGTGGGTGAGCGAAGTCAAATCTAATTCTTTCTGCTGTAATATTTGCCCCTTTTTGGTGTACATGTTCGCCAAGAACCCTTCTTGCAGCTTCTAAAAATAAGTGTGCAGTGCTGTGGAAGGCTGTCGTTTTTTCGGAGGTGTCTGCTAGACCACCCTTAAATTTCTGTTCGGCACCTGATCTGGATAATTCTTGATGATGTTTAATTAAATCTCTGACTTGTTTCAGAATTTCTTTTTCATCAAAATCCAATCCTTTCTCTTTTACAACACTTTTTACTTCTTCAAGAGTCATCTCAACAGGGAAACCGTATGTTTGGTATAAGTCAAAAACTTGTT